>Ga0129333_10003444_pt1 | contig 14811 bp, 15 predicted proteins | sample CPB6_08_DNA_FD_94474 | JGI IMG/M metagenome (GOLD analysis project Ga0129333, IMG submission 94474) | Freshwater to marine salinity gradient microbial communities from Chesapeake Bay, USA - CPBay_Sum_0.6_0.8_DNA | ecosystem: Environmental > Aquatic > Marine > Coastal | place: USA: Chesapeake...
AGATTTAATTAAAAAATGTTACCCCAAATGTTACCTCAATTTCGTTTTTTACGTGTATTTCGTGCATAAAAATTACCCAGTGTTTTAAAGTGGTAAATTAAGGAAAAAACAGAACGCTTTACGATAAGTATGGTTTCACAAACACTGTTTTTAAAAAACGTTTATTTCGTATATTTCGTTTATTTTGTATATTTCGATCAGGTAACATTTTTAACTTCTAAATATTTTTGAAAATGTTACTCCAAATACATTTGTTACTCTAAATACAATTGTTACTCCAAATACAATTGTTACTCCAAATACAATTGTTACTCCAAATACAATTGTTACTCCAAATACAATTGTTACTCCAAATATTTTTGAAAATGTTAAAATATATAATATGTTTATTATATATTTTAGAAATATCATTAAAAGTCTTTTAAACATATATCTTTCCATCCCTTATAAGTTTTATCGCTAACTCGAATTATACCATATTCCCATTTTAAATGCTTATACTTTTCCTTTATATATTTTTCCAATTCCTTTTTAAATCTTGAGGCTGCACTTGAATGAACTTTAGATTTACCTGTATATAGCTGAACTACATCTTTAACCTGAAGTACAGTATTTACTTTACATTCCAAGTTTTCTTCTAACCAATTATATAAATCATTATTATCTTGTCTATATTCATTTGTTTTAATTTGAACTTCAATAGGTTCTTTAACATCTTTGTAATAATATTCTAATAATATTTTCATAAATGTTTGTCTCCAAGTAATATCTTCACGCATTCTTGAAGGAAGAGTACGATCTATTTTATATTCACCTGGTTCTTTAGGATCATCTACAAATCTAGATGGGAAATCTATAACACGTATACGTCTCCATAAGGCAGTATCTTCACCTTTAATTTCAGGAAGTTCGTTACAAGCTAAGAATAATTTTGCTTCCATAACAAAACTCATAGCTTCTTGATATAAACCACGGGCTACAATTTCTTCGCTACCAGTAAGTTCTTTCAATAAACCAATATTAATTTTCTCACCATCCTCTGGTTCACTTAAAAATGCAAAACGTTTATTCATTAATTTAATTTTTTCAGTATTTGCTTCATTTGCATTATTACGTTTACGTGTTAAAAGTGTAACTTCAACTTTTTCACCAAAATCACCCATTGCTAATTTCATCAAATTTAATAACTGACTTTTACCATTTGCACCTGTATCACCTATAAACATTAAAAAATATGTATTGGGTATGTCACCATTTAAACATTCACTCATTTTTTTTAAAACATAATCTCTAATATTAGGATTAGGTAAAACTTGTTCTAAAAAAAGAACAACTTCTGGATTTTTAGTCGCAGAATAATCGTAATTGACTGTAAAATTAATATAGTCATCCTTTTTTGTTTTTCTAAAATTATTTTCAATTAAGTCAAAAACACCATTTGTAAACGGAACAAGATGCTTTTTACTGTTTAAATTATAGAAAAAATGAGAATCATTGTTATAAATCTTTGCTCCTTTTATAATATCATCCTGATAACCTGGTTTGTGAAATTTATTTATTAAATTTTTAATATTTTTATTTAAAGCTTCAACTTGTCCTGATTCCTTATTTTCATAATGTGTTTTTATTTTGTCAAATAATATAGATAAATCTATAATACATTTTTTCATTTCAATATTATCATTGTCACACCTCCATATAGCTCCTGTAAAATAATACCAATCATTTCTTGAATATACAAAATCTTTATTTATTGTAAATAGTAATTTTGATATCATTGTGATTTTATGTCCGTCTAAAACTTGATTAATTATACTTGTAATTTCTTTATTTTTAAAAATAGAATCATCTAATTTTATATCACAGCTAAAATCTTGTTCTCCGTTATAAATATTTATAATATTATTAATAGTTCCGTGATTAACAAGTTGGCTATAATTCATCCAAAAACTATTTAAATTCTTATATCGATTGTCTAATGGTATTATTTGATTTTTAGGGAAAACAGCAAGACATATTTTGCATTTTAAACAATAACCATTATCTGAAATTTGATGTTCTACATTACATTCTGGACACTTTCCTTTAAGTATACCTACTAAACTTTTATCCAAAACATTTGTTCTAAAAATCATTTCCTTTCTATCAAATTTAACATCTTTTACGTCTTTATCAAAATTTTCATTAATATAATTTTTACATTCTACTATAGCGTGATCTATTAAATCTAATTCTTGTTGATTTACCTTTAAACATTTTTTTATGATTTCATTAATTTCCCTAGGATAATTCTCTAGACGTATCTCATTGTATTTATCTTCGTTACATTCTGTATTATGACATTTTTGTTTTGCACTATATGTATCTATTATTATATATTGATTATTACCCCTATGTTCTTTGTCTAAAAAAGGACAATAACGCTCCATTAAGGAAATTATAATACGATTGTGTTCCTTATCTATAAACACATCTCTTATTTTATTTGGTAAATGATGGAATTCTTTCTGAATAAACCTTTTTATTGACATTTTATCATCATTGTTTAACTCTTCTGGTATATTCACAATATTATCATAATTATTTGTTATCTTATTGTCATCTATAATTACATCACCTGTTATATCTTCCACAGTATCTTTAAATATAATAGTTCTTTCTGAAAAATAACACACAAATGATTCAATGTCTTCAAAAGGATCACTTAATACACTCTTTATCATTGGTCTATTTTCTTGATGTTTAGAACTATATAATGTTCTAAATAAACCTTCTCTATATACACTTGGATCAATTATATACTTATTTTCACTATCTCTAAACAAATCTAATTTAAAACGTTTATATAAATTCTTTAAATAATTAACATCTTCAAACACAATTTCCACATCATCATCAAAAAATCTTAAAATTATGTGAAAAGAACGTTTTTTATCTGAATGTGATTCTAATATTATTTGTTTCATTGTAACATTTGGAAATTCTATTTTTACTAAATTATATACTTTTTCTATACAAGTTTCTACTATTATTTTATAATTTATATAATAGTCTATATTTGTGTTAATAACATTTATATCATCATTTTTATCATCATTTTTATCATCGATTGTATCTATGTTTGTATCATCATTTTTATCGTCGTTTTTATCATCATTTGTATCATCCCTCTTATATATTTCTATATCATAATAAAAACAAACAGGTTTATTGCTTGGAATAAACTCATAAAAATCTTTGCGATGAGAACGATTTATAGCATTTAGAAATGATTTGTAATTTTGTAATACAAAATATTTCTTAATATTTCTATTACAAACTATTCCTCCATCTGGTAATGTATTTAAATATTCTAATGCATCAATTTTATTATTATAATATTTTATTGACATTAAAAGAATCCACTGATACTATAAAATAAAATATCTTTTTAAATAATTCTTAATCACGATTTATTATAATAATAATGTTGAAAAATAACAAAAATATCCATGGAAATAGTAATACCACAATTAATTATCCATGGCAAATTCATATTTATATATAAGGGATCCATTGTAATAACTGCTAAATATATAATATTTCCACACATTGTAAAAATATACATTAACAACGACAATCCTTCTGTTGATCTTCTTTTATAATTTAACCATATTTGAGGTAATCTTCCAACTGAATAAAAAACCATTGTTATCCAACCTAATATAGATCCTATTTCATCATATGATTTTTTGATTGTCATCTGTAACGTTAAACAAATTACAGTATTTAGTATTAAAAATAAAACAGTAGCTACACATTGTTTAATAAAACCATTGCTCATACGTTTACCTTGTGATTCTATGTCGCCAATTGTATATTTATCAGCATAAAATAATACACATACTATCATAAGAGCTCCAATAAAAAAATGATACCACCCTATAACAATAATACTTAACGGCATATATAATAAAATTGTACCAATTAAACTTAAAATATCAGCTTGTGACCATAAAAGCAACATCCAAAACGAAATACCAGATGATGATTTTGATTTGTATATTACATAAAATTGTGGTACATAAACTATACTATAAAATACTAAAGATATCGTACTTAAAATATATGATAATTCTGTTAAATCCATCTTAATTGTTAAAATGATTCTGAATTCATTCGAAATTCAATTATTTTTAAATATTAAGAATTTTATAAAAAAATGATTCTAATCTAATTTCTACTTTTAATTTAAAGTTCTAGTTATTAAATTAAGTTGATTTTTAAATGTTATCTCATTTTACACAAAAGGTATTGGTTTTTTCATTATGGTTTTCTATAAATGTAAGTTTAATAGTAACATCCATTTTGTATTCTAAGTATTGGTATATTTTTATTGTACCATTGTCTTTATCGACATCATTTAACTGTATGTCTGTTATTCTTATTGTTTTAATGAGAATTAAGAATTTTATTTTTAAACCTACAAAGGGTAATAAAACCGAATATTCTAAACGTTCTCTTGGTTTTATAGTACCGTGTTATAATGAAACAGAGGAAGAACTAAAAAATACGTTTGATAGTCTGAAGAGTCAAAATGATATTGAAGAAAACAAAAAAATGTTATTTGTTGTATGCGATGGTCGTGTTAATGGTCAAGATGCTACTTTAACAACTGATAATATTTTGAAAAAAATATTGGAGAATCAAATCACTCAAAGATTATATTTTAAAGATGCTTATACAACGTGGTCAGGTGAAAAGAATAATATTGAAGTGTTAACAGGCACAATGGATAATGTTCCGTTTATGGTATTGATTAAAGATAATAATGTAGGTAAAAGAGATTCTCTTGTATTAATTAGAAGCTTCTTATATAATTATAGTAATAATATTACAAATAACGATTGGTCTAATGAATTTGAAAGTTTTATGAAAAATTATATAGAAACGGCAAATATTGAAAAATTTGATTATCTTATAGGAACTGATGCCGATACCGTTTTTGATAAAGAATGTACTTCTAATTTACTAAAAGAAATTGATTGGGATAATAATACACACGGAGTAGTTGGGTTTGTACACGTTTCGTCAAGAATGCCAAAATGGTCATTATGGACTATTTATCAATTTACTGAATATATTATTGCTCAATGTTTACGTAGAGTTCAACAATCAATTGTTACTAACAAGGTAAGCTGTTTGTCTGGGTGTGTACAAATTTTACGTGTATCAGAGGAAACTTGTGGTAGTAATATTCTAAAGGCATTTAATTCGTGCCCGGACAAAAATGATAATGTTTGGCGTCATATTCTGTCATTTGCAAGTGAAGATCGTAATCACGTATGTTTAATGTTACATATGTATCCTCACGTAAAGACACGTCAATCTTTAAATGCAAAAGCTTATACAACTGTACCAAATACATTATCAGTATTTAAATCTCAAAGACGTCGTTGGTCTCTTGGTGCGACAAGTAATGATATTTTACTATGTTATAAATCTGGTATTAATATTTACGAAAGAATAGGTGCAATGTTTAATGTATTTACATATTCATTGTCCTTGTTTATTTTTGTAGCAACTATTTTGTTTTATTATTCTATTTTTGCTCATCCAAATATTATGATGTTGTATTTATCTACAGTTATTTTTATCCCTGTTTTATATGAGATTTGTATTATTCTATGGTTTCCTTTTGATAATATAGTTGATAGATTTAGATATTTTTTAGGTTTGATTATATATTTAGTATTTGGAGCACTTATTAATATCACGATTGGTGTATATAGTATATTAAATGTAGATTGCTTTAAATGGGGTAAAACACGTCTTGCCAGTCAGCAAGTACCAGATGTAGTTGTTGATAATGAATAAAAATGATGTTTGTATACTAAAGAAATCGTATTTAAAATATATTTCCCATCTCATTTAGAGAATAAATATTCTCGGTTTTCTTTATTATTTTTAATATAACTTATTAATAAGTTAAATGTTGAGGGCTAAAAAAAATGCTATAAAAAAAATAAGTCCATTGATTACATTTTTAAAGAATATAAAAATAGACCCCCATATATCTTATTTGAATAAAGTCGAAAAAATTAAATATTATATAAATTATTTCGATATTTATTATAAAGACTCTTTGAAAATAAATGTTATAAAGGATTTTATTTTAAAAATAAATAACGAAACAATATCTTATTCTATAATAAAAGAATCACTTACAGAAACATGGTTTTTAACATGTAATGATTTAGTAATCTTGTATTTTGATAAGGCTGAATTAGAACAATTTGAAATGGAATTTTTATTTAGTGAAGTGTATAAGTTCATAATATATTATGATAATAATCGTGATTGTTATATTGCTTTTTGTTTATCTCATAAAAAAAACGAAATTATAAATGTATTAAATAATTTATATGTAAATAATAATTATCATCACAAATATTTTATTTTATCTCATTTTTTACGAGAAAATAAGACTTTAAATAGGTCAAATAAAAATAATATAAATAATATAGATACTGATGAGACTATCTCAATAGATTCAAATGAGTGGTGTTGCGATGATGAAATATACTTAAATAATTTATTTATGGAATATTCTTTGGGATTTATTATACTTAACAAAAATGTTTTTAATACATACTCTCATAATTTAAAACAAAATCTTGTATATTATGATAATATAGGATTTGGAGAATGTAATGAAGTATTAAATAATTTAATTAAAACTATTATAAGTGTATCTAATTATTATAAAAATTTACCGATTAATTATATTAATTTTTAAAAATATATATATTTTTTTTTATTTATAATATGTATAAATAACAACATAAAATGGGTTCTTCTCCATCAATTCCAGGTCCCCGAGGTAAAAAAGGTGAAAAAGGTGAAAAAGGTGAAAAAGGTCCTCAGGGTCTTCAAGGTCTTCAAGGTCTTCAAGGTCTTCAAGGTCTTCAAGGCGAAATGGGTCCACAAGGTCCAAAAGGTGACACTGGTGAAATGGGTCCTCAGGGTCTCAAAGGTGATAAAGGTGACCAAGGTGAAAAAGGTGAAAAAGGTGAACAAGGTATTCCTGGTTTAGTAAAATGGGATAGTTTAAGCGAATCGCAGAAACAAGAAATTATATCGAAGTTAAAACTATTTCCAGAATTAAAAGGTCCCCAAGGTGATAAAGGTCCACAAGGTCTTCAGGGTCTTCAGGGTCTTCAGGGTCTTAAGGGTGATAAAGGTGATAAAGGTCCACAAGGTGATAAAGGTCCACAAGGTGATAAAGGTCCACAAGGTCTTCAGGGTCTTCAGGGTCTTCAGGGTCTTCAGGGTCTTCAGGGTCTTCAGGGTCCAAAAGGCGATATTGGTCCTCAAGGTCCTCAAGGTCCTATAGGTACAATAACAGATCCAACATCATTGAAAAAATCTATAGCGCCATATACCTTAGTTTGCGAAGACGGTATATGTAAGTTACCACCTGGTGGTGCTGGTGCGGCTATTAAAGGTATATATTTTGAGAAGGGAGGTAGCAGAATTTATGATGATGTACATTTAAAAATCGAAAGTGACGATAATATTTATTTGCAAACAACCTCATTAGATAAAAATTATTTACAAGTTGGTAATGTGTGGACAATTGCAGGAAGAGATTTAGAAGTAAAGGGTCAATTAAGAGCGAATAATGTAATTGCGGATAATTATTTCCAACCAATAAGAAAAAGGGATAATTCTGGCATATCCTTAGATATTAATGCTGGATCACACGATAATGGTGTGCCTGTTCAAATATGGGGGTATGATGGTACTGATCATATGAAACTTTATTATACTCCAGAAAAGCACTTAATGTTTAAACATAGTCGCAAATGCGTGGATGTAGAAAATGGAAATTCAAATAATGGTGCGAAAATTCAACAATGGCAGTGTGATTGGGGTACAAGAAATCAGAAATTTATTTATGATACTGCCGATCAATCGTTTAGATGGGTTGGAGATACAAACAAATGCTTGGATGTACCAGATAATAGACACGATAATGGTACAAAACTACAATTATATGAATGTAATGGTAGAAATTCACAAAGATTTCTTTTATAAACATCATCGGGGGTGCGATGGCAATAATGATAATCAATTACTTGTGTTTGATTTAGTATAATAATAATAATATTTATAATTTAACTAATTATAAACAATATTATTACTTACGAACATTATCATAATTCTGACAAAAGAATTCTATCGTTTTAGCTAAACCAGTTTCGAGATTAGTGAATTGGAAATTTGGTAAATATTTACGTAACTCGTTATCATTTGTTGTTTTTTTATACTGACCATCCGAATATGACGTATCGTATACAATCCCTCCAGTAAATTCTAAGTGTTTACATATAGTTTCAATAACAGTTTTAATAGGGCACTCGTCGCATTCTGGAGGACTAGCTATACAAGATATTTCATTATTATCAAAAGATAAATCAATAAATTGTAAAATAATATTTGACAAATCATCAACATAAAGAAATTGCCTCATAGCCTTTCCTGTACCATATACATTTAAACTTGTATTGGTTTGTTTTGCCAAAAATGTTTTATGAATTAATCCTGGAATAACGTGAGACTTTTGTAAATGATAATTATCATATTCACCATACAAATTAGTTGGTGTTATATTTATAACTTTAACATTTTGATTAGATTTAGTTAATAAATGTGATGCTAAGTGTAAAACACGTTTTGAATAAGCATATCCAATATTAGAGTCGTGAGGTAATCCATTGTGTAATTGATCACTTGTTAATGGATAAATGATATTTTTATCTGGGAAAATACAAGTTGATAAACAATTAATCAATCTAGTAACACCAAATTTATTACAAGCATCTACAATATTGATATTTATCCTAGTATTGTCTACCAAATAATCATAATTTCCATTCATATTGTCATAGACACCGCCCACACGAGAAGCCAAATGAATTACAACATCTGGATTGTGTGTTTCAAATAAAATATTAACTTGAGTGATGTCTCTTAAATCACAATCTTTACTAGATAAAAAAATAAAATCATGGGATAGAGCCTTTTGATGTAGCCTAACAACTTTTTGCAAGGAATTTCCAACTAATCCAAACCCACCTGTTACTAATACTTTCATTTTATTTAAAATATAAATATTTGTTTTTTTAAATAAATATTTAGATTATTTATTAAATAACTCGTATATAAATGATCTTGGTATTTGTTTGTTTTTAATAAGTGTTCTATAATTATAATGATTTTTATAACGTAACAAGAAATCCTTTGATAATTTTTGATATGTACAAATTGTTTGAAAATGTAAATCAAATTCAAAATCTGTAAATTTACTTATTAAATTATTAATAAAATCTTGTGATAATTTTTGATATCGTATTATCGACCCTATATCTAGAAAATCAATAAATGTTTTTATAAAATCTTCAGATAATATAGTATATCTGGCTATATTATTCCAACATATTAAATCAAATTTATGTATAAATAATTTTAATATATTTTCATTTATACTATGTTTTGTGAATTCGTGCCATACAAGATTTTCACCATATTTATTTATAATTCTATGTGTTACACTATTTTTATTAGATGACAATGGATGCCATTGTATATTATCTATATAAGTGTCTATAAAATTGCAATTTATTGGTTGTTTGCTCCATATATAATGCCAATCTTGATTATTTAACATATTTGTTTCGATTATGTAATGTAATATATTTTGAGGAACTGTTTGTGTAGATAACAAAGTATGATAATTAATTTTATGAAAAATCTGTTGTACAAGATTTTCTGAAAAAGTTTGATAAATTGTTATAACTTGTAAATCTTTCGTATTTGGTATCCACTTAATTACACTTTCCGGGATTTTTTTATTATTAGATTGATTGTACATAATAATTGCATTCCAATCAATAAGATATATATATTTATTATATGTCTCAATTGTTGCAGGTATTAATCTATCTGTTAAATTATCGTTGATTGTATCAATGATATACCAAAATTGAGAATTTATCAAGTTATAAAAAAAATGATTTGTACAAATTAATTTACTTAGTGATTTAACATTAATGTATTTAAAAATATTAATCCAAATTTCACTTGGAATTTGATTGTATAATATAGATCTCATCTAATTTTAATAAGAATTATTATTAATTCAATTATTTTATAAATGAATATTATTATCTATAAATTTCCAAATTACCGTTTTAATTATTTAATATAAGTATTTAGCCAATAATTTGATAATATATAATACAGTGATGTACAATAAGTATTTGTAATTATTTCATCATACAATGTATCTATAATATTTTGTGTTATAAGAACCTCTTTACCATATTTTATAGTAAATAGATTCCACTCATCTATCGATACAGAATTACACAATTGCATATTAGAATTATAACATAATTGTTTCATAGAATTAGTATTAAATATACTATTAATATCATTGTCTATTCTAAATAATTTAATAGAAGAAAAAATTCGAGTATGTAAATTAATAGAAAAGAGAACTGTATTATTATGTGATAATTGTTCGCAACATTTTAAAATAGTTTGTGGATTATTATCATAATTTAGCGAATCGTTTAAAATAATGATATCAAAATTACCATATGTATTTTTAATTATATCCGTTGTATATTCTGATAAAGTAAATTTATGATGTTTATGTTTTGAAAAAAAACTTGGATTAAATAATGTTGATACAGATACAGTTTCAATATTATATTTTGATGTTTTTTTTAATAGGACTTCGTATATTTCATCTAACAGAACTGTATTTGTATCAGATAAATTTAAAATTTTATAAGTATCACTATTTATAGTCCTTATACGATTTAAAATAAATTGTTTATAAGGATTTTGATTATATTGAAGTTGTTTCTGGACCAATTCTTTATTCTTAAGATTTTTTTTTTGTATATGAAAACACTCGGTACAATATAAATAAGATGAATAAAATTTATTATATTGATTATTATTACATATAATACATTTATACATTTTATATAATCATAATAAAAATATAAAATGTTTTAAACGATTAATTAGTGTTTCTCTTGTTATCTAAAGCATTTCTAACCATAATACTCACTAATTCTTTAAATGAAGTTGTGGGATGCCAACCTAACACATTGTGTGCTTTACTAGCATCTCCTATTAAATGTTCAATATCAATAGGTCTATAATATTTTGGATCAACTTCTACCAATAGATTTCCAGTATTACTGTCATATCCACGTTCTTCAACACCAGTTCCAACCCATTCTACTTTTATACCAATTTCCTTAAATGCTAATTCAACAAATTCTCTAACACTATGTTCTTCTCCAGTAGCCAATAAATAATTATCTGGAACATTATGTTGCATCATTAAATAAATACCATTAACATAATCTTTTGCATATCCCCAATCACGAGCCGCATTTAAATTTCCCAATTTAAGTGGATTAGACTTTGTTGTATAATTTCCAACATATTGAGCAATTTTTTGTGTTACAAAGGTTAAACCTCTTCGTTCTCCTTCGTGATTTAATAAAACACTTGATACTACAAACATATTATATGCATCTCTATAATAATTACATATGTGATGAGCAGCTAATTTAGAAATACCATAAGGACTAACAGGATTCATTGGTGAATTTTCAGTAAGCATTTCAGAACCATCTGTTGTATTTCCATACATTTCACTTGTACTAGCTTGATAAATTTTAGTAGTTTTATCTAAACCTAAAATTCTAACAGATTGAAGAATATTTAAAATACCAAGTGTATTTGTTTGAAATGTATAATTTTCAAGATCAAAAGACACTCGTACGTGACTCATTGCTGCTAAATTATAAATTTCATCAGGTTTAATATTTTGAATAATTGACATTATGTTACCCATATCAGTCAAATCACCGTAATGTAATGTTATTTTGTCAAAAATATGTTGTATTCTTTGTGTATTAAAATTCGATGCTCTTCTAATAATACCGTGGACGTCGTAACCTTTAGATAAAAGTAAATCTGCTAATAAACTACCATCTTGTCCTCCAATTCCTGTTATTAATGCAACCTTTTTGATCATATTATTATTATGTATAACTTTTTGTTTTTAAATCAATTTATTTAATTTTTAATTTTATTATATATTTTTTTTTTATTATACAGAATTATAAAATACACGGAAAATGCACTTGGGATACAATACACGAAATGTACAAGATTTTTATAATCGCGAATATATAAATGATTATAATAATTATAATCAAAGAAAGACTAATTATCATAATAGTTATTATAATTATCATAATAGCTCATATCATAGTGATGATAATTATCCACACGGATATCAATTTCATCACGACTATAGTTATCATCAAAATCACGGTGGATATCATCAAAATCACGGTGGATATCATCAAAATCATGGTAATTATCATCAAAATCACGGTAATTATCATGAAAATCATGGTAATTATCATCAAGGTTATAATAGTTGGTGGAATCATAGAATGACAAATATTCGTGATGTATTAACTAATAGAAATTTAATAAGAACTCGTAATAATAATATATTAAGATAACTAATTATTGTTGACTATCCTTTTCAGAAACAACTTCGCAATCGTCTTCGACACTTTTTTCTGAGACATCATCGCATTCGTCACACTCCTCTGTGTTTTCAAAATCTTCTTCTACATTTTGAGTGTATACAAATGAACGCTTAACGTAATAATTGTAAAGTGGTACGGCTAATGTAGTAGTTAAAGCTGCGGCTGTTAATTGAGCCAAAGTTTGTACAAATTGTTTCATAAAAATTTCATAATATAAATTTTCAGACATTTTATTAATTTATAATGAATCATATATTTTTATTTTTAAATTAAATTTTTAATTAAATAATAAAAATATATGATTATATTAAGCGAAGATAATGTATTGTTCACCTAATGTAAATATAAAAAAACATTATACGTGCTTTGATTATAATGAGTTACAACAAATTGCATTAGCTTTTAATATATATATACAAAAAAATAAAATATGTCCACAACTAAATAAAAATTCTAATAAATTAACTGATAAGAGGATTTGTAAGATAAAACGTTTAATTAATATTAATAAACCTCAACGAGAGTTATGGTATTCTATATATAATCGTTTGAAATATATATGTCCATACGAATATTGTTGGGTAGATTTAGATTTTATAAATAACATAGAAGATAAATATTTAAAAGAAAAGTTAAAATATTTTACATTTAAACCTAAAATAACACAAGGAATGAATGCTTGGTTAACTACTCAAGATATTAATAATGTTATGCAGCAATATCAAGACTTCTATTCATCGTTCAAATTCTTAGGTGCTTTACCATCAGATTTTTATAAATTAATAAGTGTAGATTTTTCTAAAATTTTTGATCATAATCAAATAGGTATAATATTTAATTTAGATAATCATACACAAAAGGGAAGTCATTGGGTATCATTTTTAATAGATAATGAGAATAAAACAATCGAATATTATGATTCTGCTGGTAAATACCCAAATAAAAATATTCAACAATTTATAGATAAAATACATAATTATATAAGTAAAAGAGGATTAGTGTATAAAATACATTATAATACAGCTAGACACCAATTAGAAAATAATGAATGCGGTGTTTATGCTATATATTTTATAATTTGTCGTTTGTCAGGGCGTTCTTTTAATAATATTGTAAAGAATGGTCCAAAAGATAAAGATATGAACCATTTTCGTCAATACATATTTTTGCCACAATTGAATCATGGCCGCAATTTAAAAAATAATTGAATTAATAATAATTCTTATTAAAATCAACTAAATAAGAATTATATCAATGAATTTTACAAAAAAATTATATAAAAATACGAAGGATGATCACGAAAGAGTAGATAAACATCCATTTGTACAATTAATAAAAAATGACCCCAATTCTGCTAAATTATACATAGAATTTAATAAAATTTGTATCCAAAAAATTCAAAAAACATTTTTAGAAATGTTTAATAATAAACAAATGAATGATTTTTTACCATTGTTTAATAAATTAAAAAGAGATATTGATATCAATGATATTAATATATCTGTTTCTAATAATTTAAAGGTATTATTAGATAGATGTGAGTCCTATCCTTTAGAACATGCTTATATGTTCTATTTAGGACTTATGATGGGTTATAAGATTCTGAAAAAGTATGTACAAGATGATATTCTTTCATATGAAAATTCCAAGATAAAAGATTTGATTACAGAATTTAAAAGTTTTTTAGATGAGGCTGTTTGCGATCAATCACAATTTATCAATACTGTTTCAGAATCTTATAATTGTATTAAACTTGTTTTTGATGATTATTATACTATATATCAAAATACAATCGTATTAAATCATTGATTTTGTAAACTAGATAGTTCTCTCATTCTCCTTTCATATTTTGATGTTATAGCATTATTTAAATCACGTACAGTATTTGAACCATTTTGCTGAAAAATATCAGGCCATATAGCGTGGACAAAAAAATAAAATGAACTTTTTAAACATTTACCACAATAACCTATAGAATCATAAAAATGTTCAAAATAAGTTTGATTAGCAAATTCTAAATGTTTAAAAAAACGTCTTTTTTTAGTTTGGGTATTTACATTATTATTTAACAGGTAATCTGTCTCTGTTTGTGTGGATACATTAATTTTATTATTCATATTTAATATATCGTAAATCATATTATAATTAAATATGATTTATAATTTTAAATTAA
>Ga0129333_10003445_pt1 | contig 14807 bp, 17 predicted proteins | sample CPB6_08_DNA_FD_94474 | JGI IMG/M metagenome (GOLD analysis project Ga0129333, IMG submission 94474) | Freshwater to marine salinity gradient microbial communities from Chesapeake Bay, USA - CPBay_Sum_0.6_0.8_DNA | ecosystem: Environmental > Aquatic > Marine > Coastal | place: USA: Chesapeake...
AGGACCTCAAGACAAAAACGTAGTCTATGACTTTGGTAATCTTGCTGTATCCATTCAGAGATTCCATTTAGTATATTGGTCAAAGAGTCTTGCCTACTGTTTCTAGGATGGTATTGAGTTCTTCGTGTTCGGCATTGGTTTCGCCCAGCTTGCTCTTGTGTGCAATACGTATGGCTTTTTTCAGTACACCTGGTTTGACTTCTAGTTCTTCTGCAATGGCTTTCACGGTGTCATTGAGACCTTCTGTGAGATCTTCAACTTCTTGCATGATGGTCATGCCTTCGTTGATTAATTGGGTGAGTTTGGCCTTTTGTTCGGCACTAAACATTCTAGCTGTCATGATGATCTCCTATAATGTATCTATTATATGAGATTTTTTACACACTTGCAACACGAAGTTTAGCCAAACCTAGTGTTTGGAGTATCTTGATATACATCCAGCCTATGTCAAATTCAAACCATCGTCTGCTCAAGCGTGGATTAGCAGGATCCAGATGATGATTATTGTGAAGGCATTCACCACCAATGATAATGCCAAGAGGAAATAAATTTCTAGATTGATCGCGAGTTTGCCCATTGCGGTATCCTATCCAGTGTCCTAGTCCGTTTACTACACCTGCTGCCCAAAATGGTATCCAGATCATTTGGATGCCCCAGATCAGCAGGCCCCATGAGCCAAACACAACAATATTTAAGATCAACATGAGCAAAATACCAACCCAGTTCAATGGCGTGTAGATTTTACGTTCCAACCAGTCGTTGGGTGTGCCCACACCGTAGTTTTCTATCATGGCACGATCCTTGGCGGCCTTGGCGTATAAAAATGCACCACCAAACAGCACACGCCAGATTCCGAACACATGTGGACTGTGTGGGTCTCCAGGTTGATCATCATGCTGGTGATGTTTGCGATGTATGGCCACCCATTGTTTGGTTATCATACCTGTGGTTAACCATAACCAAAAACGCATGGCATGTGACAGTACCGGGTGAAAGGTTACTCCGCGATGAGCTTGACTGCGATGTAGATATAAAGTCACACATACAATTGTAATGTGCGTTAAGATAAAAATGTAAAGAATTTTATTCATGAGATATTTGATCTAGTCTATCTGATAGCTGTTGTAAGTATTTTTTTTTCTTTTGATTGCCTAGTGATTGAAAATCGTATTTTGCATACAGATGTCTAGCACTAATGGTACATAATTCTTCGTGATTACACCATTGCCTAAGATGCATGTATTCAAATGCCTGGCCTGCTTTATGATTGTCTAATGATTCCTTGGCTGCATTCAAAGTATTTGCTAATAAAGAACATTTTTTAAAATCTAAGCCATTTTTTTTGTGAATCCAATAATAATTTTGATTCTCGGTGTCAAACTGCATCTCATAACCATACTGGTTGTAATTATTATCAAAAAAACTGTCATAGTATTTTTTGAAACCATACTCTTTTGGCAATAGATATAGCGGTTCAATCGTCCATGTGTCTAAAGGGTTATTAGAACTTTGCATCCATTGGTTTAAATTCAGTATGTCTGTCATAGTGTCAAAAGGCAAACCTAGTATAAAGTTTGAATGTGTGCGTATGTTTTTCCACTGACCATTTTTGAGATCACACAAAAAGTCTATTTGATCTTGAGGCGGTACACCTTTACCAATAGCCCGGGCACTGCTTTCATTAAGAGTTTCGATTCCAAATATAGCGTTTTTTAGACCCATTTCAGATAAAAGAAAAGCATTTGCTGGATTACGCATCAATAGATCTAATCTCAAATAACTCTGGAATTCAACAGCAAACGGTAAAACAGAAAATACCTTATCCCAATATAATTGTAGTTTTTCTTGACTATCATTAAAGGTGTCATCACTTATGGTGTATTTGGTGATTCCATAATTTCTATAATTGTCAATCAGTTCATCTCGTAAAACATTAGCATTTTTGATCCAGTCTCCTTTGGTTTTTCCGTTTAAAGGAAACGAACAAAATTTGCATTTGAATATACAACCTCTGGCAGTTTCTAAAACAAGAACATCGTCATCTAAAACAATATCATCTGCATGATATTTGGTTAAGGATGTAGAAAAATTCTTATATTCTTTATAAATTATTTTTTGTCCATAAAAATCTAAAGGTATTTGGATTTTGTCTCCGTTTAACCATTGGGTGTATTTCACTATTTCTTCGTCTACTGGTCCTTCAAATGTTGTAAATTGGAATTTGTTCTCTAGTATCCACGATCGTGTGCCGCCTAATATCAATTTAGTTTTTGGGTTAATTGCTTTTACAAATTTGACAAACTTTGTTATTCCTGAAACCTTCGAAACAGGAGATATGTCTGACGGATAGTATTCGTGCTGAAGACCAAAAATTTTCCATAAGAAGGAAGCACTGATACCCACCCATAGAGTTTGAGATCCTATGCATTTACTTAAATATGATTCCAGTTCAGAATCAAAATCATCTTTATAATCAAATGCAGTAAGGTCAATACAAATTACACTGAATCCGGCTATGCGTAGATCTGTGGCAATTCTAAAAGGTCCGCCTGTTTTACTTAATGGAGTCGTATCATTGCCATACAATATCACACAGTGGTACATTAAATAAGTTTTTCTTTGATAATTTGGCAGGTTTCTGGACGCATCAACACTTCATAGTGGTTTGTGTGCATGTCAATCAAGTTCATGTCTTTATGATATCTCTGACTGTCCACTGTGACAACTCCGTCATTGTCTCCAGGAATCCAAGGACTATTGCCTTTGGTTGTAACTATGTTGGTCCAGTTGCGTGGCACAGCAATTTGTTTCACATGAGCTATGGGCTTGCTATATGGAGTGATTTCTTTAAGCAATATACTAAATGGTGCAAAATATTTTGCAAAACTGGCAATTTCACTTCCGCCATAGGGTGTACTAATAGTTACTCCGCCTAGCACCTTGGCAGGAAAATAGTTCGCCAAACTTAGACAATAAATTCCTCCCAGACTGTGACCAACAAAAAACAATTTGCCTTTTGTTGACATCAAGGTATTGTACATGTTTTCTAGATTTTTAAAAAATCCATTTTCGCTATCGTACTCTAACACCAGTTCTTTGTGTGCAGGAACATGTTCACGTAGATAATTAAAACTTGCGCCAGTGGCTGTAGCACCGTGAATGTAAACGATTGTCATAGTGTTGTATTTACTTACTTCCAAATAACCATTTTAAAACGTTCTTGAGGAATTCTAAAATAGTTACATTTCCAATCACTTTGTGCAAAAAACTCTAGATGATGCCATTCGTCCTTGTGCTTGAGTATGCGCTGACCTGCATCGTCCCAATCTATTTCTTTTAGTTTAGGCTGCACAAGTTCTTTCATTTCTATGATTTCGTTATAATCAAAACCGTCATACTCCCAGTGCAACACTTCAAAAGCATTGCCATCTCTATCTACCCAGTCCATACTAAAATCTAATCCCCATTTTGGACGCATGGCAATCAATTGATGCACACGAGGCAAATCCACTGCCCAAAATTTTAACTGAGTGAGTGCAGCACCTTTATAACCTTTGCGTTCAAACATCAAACTATGATTGAGTATAGCACCGGCATCTTTTTCTTCTTGAACAAACCAGTCTTGTTTTAAAGCTGTTCTATGACTGCGATGTGGTTTAGGAGTGGCTTCGTTGGCACTGGCAAATTCTTTTTCCAGTTCTGTTAGATCATAACCGTTTTGATCAAACAGTGCAAGATCCTCAGCAGAAGGTGCAAACACCAACTTGCCTATGGCATTGGTCCAATATCCTTCTGGATTCAGTTGATTGTTTGTGAGTACCAAGTCTTGCATTGGTTTCCTTGTTTAGGTAAACAGGTTATTTTCTTGCTTGTAAGACTGTTTTATAATTTTGAGATCTTGTTTGGTTTCATTTAACAGAATGTGTGTTTGTTCTAATTTATGATGTAAATCAAACCACCAAAATGCAATGTCTTTAATTTTTTTTACACACCAGAGCCACCAACACAAGCAAGTGAAAGCTCCAAACCCTGCAGCAAACTTCATGCACACAGTCCAGTCACTTATACCGTTGTTATAAATTATAAATCCAAGAACGGTGGCTATACCAACAGACACACTGGCGTAAAATTGCCAAAAGGTGCATTGTTTTAAAAATTTATAACTGCAAGGTTTCATGCCAGTGTTGACCTCAACATCCACGAATGCTTTTTATGAGCATCCATGCGTCCTGCCAAGAAGTCTGCTAGTCCTTCTTGACCTTCTGCGGTGGCCATGTCGAAAGTCAACTTTAATAGTTTGCACATGCGTTCACAGTCAGACAATAGTTCTGCTAACATGGTTTGCGCATCTGGGATAGCTGTTTCATCATCAATTTGTGAGAGCATGCTGAAACGTGTATAACTGGCAGGAACAAAAGTGTTTAGAGCACGAATTTCTTCAGCAAAGGTATCTATACTACCATACACTTCTTCGTAGATCTTGCCAAATAGATCGTGCAACTGCGGAAACATTGGACCTGTTACATTCCAATGATAGTTATGGGCTTTTAAATAAAAACTGAATTCGCTTGCGAATGCAATTTTAAGTGCTTGTTGTAATCTGTCCATAGTGTTGTATTTATGCTCACTTTACGGTTTTGGGTAGCGAATCCTCTACCATGCGCAGCAGCCGCGCACTCGGTCCTAAGGTCGAGTTCTTTCTTCATTAATTACTTCATAGCCGGCTAGCTCTAGTTCGTATAAGTATTCTTCCAGAGCTTCCATCATTTCACTTTGTCTCTTGCCAAACGTGTCATGCACTAACTGATCCAGTTTTGCATGAAACTTGGTTTCTTTATCTTTGCTAATACCAGGTTCAGTTGCTTCTTTCTTGGCAGTTTTGGCAGCATCTTTCCATGCCTGTGCGGTAGGTGCTTTTGGATGACCTGCTGGTCTACTGGTACCCGCTTTCTTACGCTTGTTTACATTGTAATACAAGCCTTTGTTTTCTTCTTCTATACTTTCAGCAGGCACACAGTTATTCACACGCACGCCGCCCTTCATCTTAGTACCTTGCTTTTTATAGCCTGTCCAGCACTTGGGATCCAGACGTTGCTTGGATTCATTTCTTGTTGGGTGGTGTAATCCTAGACTTTTGGCTCGCATGCCGCTGACTACTTTCCAACCTTCTTGCTGTGCGCGATATTCACTGTGTCTACGTCCTACACTCTTGTGACTCCAGGTGTCTTTGATTTCCATGGTTTCTGGATCATATGCATAGAAGTCATCATCTAGGAAACGTGGCTCATTGCTTTCCGCCACCTTAGGTTTTACTTCCCCGCGTGGAGTTTCGTGATCGCCCACTTTAGCTTGCTTGTAAACTTTTTTACCTGTGTTAGGGCTGATGTAGTAGTCACCGTTCTTATCTTTGCCTATGCTTTTTATTTTATATTTTGCTCCAGCAGAGCTTTCTGTTACACCTTTGGCTTTGGCTTCTTTGTCTAAGTCCAACCTTCGCTGTGTAACTTCTTTTTGATCTACATTAGGATCTCTAGATAGATCATGTAAGGCTTTGCGTTTGGCATCATAATCACCGTGCATGTCTTTTGGATTTAGCACAGTCTCGCCAAATCTACTGCGATAACTATTTGGATTCATACTCCGACGACTACCAATCACTTGATGTCCTTCGCCGCTGAGCATGAGATCATACATCAGCTTGATCACTTTCATAGGACTGTCCATACGCTCCAGTGAAGATCTAAACCATTCTACCTTTTCTGGTCGCATGGGCTTGGCACTGGGCTTGGCAATTAGATTCATGGCCTGTGTTTTTAGTGTGGCAAGATCTTTGATCTGTTCTAGACGTTTGATATCTTCAATGTCAAAGTTTACATCAGGCTTGCGAGCTTCTTGCATCTTAAAAGCATCATGATTGCTTTTCATGCCCTTGGTCATGCTGGCAGTTTCTTCTACATCCTGTTCGCCAATACGATGACTGTGTTTGTGCAGTTTAGGTTTTTCTAAACTTTTAAATCTATTGCGTTTGAGGTGAAATCGTAATTTTTCAACACCTTCATTCTCAGGATCGTCATCGTATTCAAAAAGGTCAAAAACGTTCATGTGCTTACCTCGGAACCATACCTGCTTTTTTAAGCAGAGCCTGTAGCTGAGCATTAAACGGATCAGCTGGATTATTCATTATTTTTGTCACTGTGTCAGTAGCAGACTTGACCTGTTGTGGATTAGGAGGTGTGGCTGTGCCTGCGCCTGGAGCTCCAGTGGCTGGTTTGGCCGCTGCTTGTCCTGCAGGTGGCTGTTGTCCTGCTGGTGCAGCTGGTTGACCAGGCTTAGGTGGTTGTTGTCCTGCTGGTGCTTGACCAGTTGTTGGAGGTTTGGCTGTGGTAGCTGTATTGGTCGCTGGTGGTGTGCCTGTAGCGGCAGGAGCGGCTCCTGCCGCTGGTGCAGTGGCAGCAGTTCCAGCACCAGCTGGATTTATGTTGGCAACTGGACTGGACGCAGTTGGTGCAGCATTTGCAGCAGGCGGGGTTTGTTCTTGTACAAAATATTTGTATTCTGTCATTAGACTTTCTTCAAGTTCTTGACTTTCGTTGGCAGATCCGCCAACCAATCTGCCTGCAAAAGGATGTTTGCCGTCTTTGCGGGACTTGGCTTTTTCGTGTCCTCGTACTTGGTCGCCTGGTTTTTGCTCAGGCTCACCTGCAAACTTGGTCACACTTTCTAAAAGAGTTTTCATATTGCTCATGCTAGTTTCGCTTTCTTTTTCTTTTGGTTCTGTTTGTAAAACACACTCCAACCAAATCCATTTGATGAGTTAATACCTGTAGCAATGGCACCTGCTCCTGTGGCACCTGCACTGCTTTCATTCATGGTATAATCGTTGTCTTGATATTTTTGTCCCCATCTGCCACTATCTCTGTCTCTATAATCAGGTTCGCTAGCTGGACGGTCTTGGGAATAACGTTCTTTATCCTGCTGCATACGACGTTCACGTTCTTCTTGATCACGCTGTTGTTTTTCTCTTGCTGCTTGAACTTTTGCATCCCATGCAGGATCTCTTTGTAACTGTTGATGGTCTGTACTGCCTCTTATGGCTCGACCAACCTTGTCAATACCACCAATTGGAATTTGTTCAAGATCTCTACCCACACGATTTCTTGCGCCGCTGACCTGATGGTCCACATTACGTCCAAAGTTTCCAATATCTCTTTGAAATTTTTGTACCTTACGCACTGGACTCATGATGTCGTCCCAGGTATCTGCTTGTGCAGGTGCCGGACTCATAGCAGCAGCCCCTGCTAGACCAAGTGCTGCCAGTTTGCTTTTCCATGATTCACGCAGTTGAATCAAGTACATCACACGCTGCTGTAGTTCAGCAATACGTTCTTGGTCTTGACTTTCTTTCAGTGTGTTTAATTCTTGTCTAATCACTGATAATTCTTCATTAACACTTTTCTGTAATCTTTTTTTATCTGCTTCAATTTCTGCTCGCAGAGCATCTAGTTCTGCTTGTTTCTTGCGTCCAAATTCTTTGTAATATTCAGGATCAGGCAGGCCAGATTTTTTTCTTAACTCTTGATGACGTTTGTGTAGTTTTTCTCTTGTGCTCATGTTCTCTTCAACCTTGCCTTTTCCAACATTTTTATCAACTGGTTTGAGTTTTCCACTGTGCTTGGTACCAATTAATCCATAACCCTGCATCATGTTATTTAAGGTGTTTGCATTTACATCGTTTTGATCGCCCATGGTAGCCATCACATATCGCGGATCGTTGCCATCTCGCACCACGCCTACACCTGCTGCTTCTTCGCTTAGTTTGTTAGATGGACCATAAACAAATGCGGTTGGATTAATACCAAACTTTTTTGACACATGGTCAATGAATCTATCAACCAGCTTGTTGGGAATATCTTTGCCAACTTGTTTCTTGATTGGGTTTCCTTTGTGCATGCCAGCGATATAGATATCAACTAGATCATCTTTGCTGATCACACGAGTTTCAGTGGTGACTTCGGGTTGTTTGACTTTTTTAAGTTTTGGACTTGGTTTTGGTTTTGGTTCAGGTGCTTGAGTTGGAATCTTGTCCATGATTTCGCCTAGCATTGGATCTGCTTGACCATATAGTTTTTTCAAAACTTCTGCTCGTTGTTGAGGATTATCACGCACCTGATTCCATAACTGTCTTATTGGAGTTCCGTGGCTGATGTCATAGATGTTTTTACCAACTGAAACCTTGTCCTGTTTTTCATCTGCAATCACCACATAGCCATGCTGATCAGCTGTGGCCATTTGACCAAGATCTTTTGGTAGTGTTTGAAAATATCCTGGAGAGCCATCTTTCTTAGTGCTTCCTGGACGTAGTCTAGCTGCATCAGGAGCACCTACTGCGGTAATAAAAATTGTGTTTTCTTTGCTGGCTTGGAACTGGTCTGGGAGATCATATACTTTATCAGCTTCAATTATGCTGTGCATAGGCACTCCAGCTGCATTCATGAATTTAACTTTGTCGCTAAAATTAAAAGGGGTGTCAACATCGTTGGTTTTATTGCCTGTCACAATGTACACATTATCGCTGCCAAATTTGCTTTGCAAGTAGGCAAATACCTCTTTGTGCCCAAGATGAAAGGGCTGGAAACGTCCGGGGTATGTAACTACCACTCTACGCCCAGCTGATTCAAACATTTCAAATATGTACATTATAAACCCATAAATCTATTATTATATTTATGAGTAGAGCTTGTATGCTGTACACTACAAAAAACAAAAGGCCCCGCAGGGCCTTGTGTGATATGGCTGTGCTTATGCCGGGCTGGCCATCTTGGTAATGTCCAACTTGCTTAGATCTCCGGTGAATTCATAGTGACCCACATGATTCAGCAGGGTCTTGCTGTGTGCCCAGATCTCGCCGCCTAGTGCTTGCCAACGACGGCAGAATGTCCAGTCTTCGCTGAGATAGTGACCACGCTCGTCAATCACACAGTCAAAAATAGCATACATCATGGGCTCGTACTGCTTGCCCAGACCAATGTCATCCACATACTTGCTTTCTGGATGCGCAGCGATCAGCTTTTCGTACACATGACGCTTGAACAGCAGGAAGCCGGTGCCCATGGTGTCAACTGTGTAGATGTCGCCCTGTACAGTAACAGTGGGTTTGAGATTGATCACATAGTTGATCGGCAAGGCTTTTTTAGGATACAGGCCACCAATCACATCCTTGTCACAGGCAATCATTTGAAAAATGCTTTCTGGCTGGAACCGAATGTCTGCATCAATGAACATGAAGTGTGTGGCGTTGGTATTGGTCATCATCTTGGCCATCAAGTTGTTGCGAGCACGAGTGACCAAGCTCTCGTTTACCATGGTATCAAGACTCCAGTTCAGACCCACTTGCTGTGCCATGAGCACAAAACGCAAGAAACTGGTCATTGTGGGTTCGCTTACCATACCGCCATAGCAGGGAATACCCAGATGCAGGTGTACCTTGGTAAAGTCAAACTTTTGTGGTTCACCGCTGTACTGTTGAGTTTGTTGTACTCGAGCAATTTCTTTAAGTATGTCTTGTTGGGCTTGGGTGCCCGGTGCACCCCCGCCTGGACTGGTTGGTAGTGGCTCCTGGCCTACTGCCTGCGCAGCTTCTGCTTGAGCCGCGCTGCTTCCAGGAATCACAATTTTTTTACCCTTGCGGGGATTGTTTGAATTTGACATTAAGTTCCTCTTTGAAAATCTGTAAAATTATTTAATCTAGTTTAGTTGGTTTCTGCAATTTCTACAATCACATCTGAGCCCACAAGTTCTTGCACCACTGCTTCCAGCGACGCCACTATCTCTGAATCAGCCAGTTTTCCGCAGGAATCATCATTGCGCACCAGTTTACTGATTTTGATTGTGATGGTTTCTTCGTGTATACGTGCCATTTTTGCACTCCTATTATCTATGCATATTATTTAGTCACAGCTTGATAGGTCTCAACAGAACGTACAAACATAGGATTGACCAGAGCCATCATGGTCAAGATGCTTAGGTCTTTGCAGTAGAAATAACTGCCCCAAAAACTATCATAGGGTTTTTCAAGAGCTTCCTTGAGATGTGCTGGTAACCATACTTCGTCTCCAAGATTTTTAAGATAGTTATAGAGCTGTTGTTTTACTGTATAATTGTATCTACCTTCACGCAGCATGACCTTGTAACGAAATCCTTTTTTGCTTTCTTTAACTGTGTAGCCTTGATTCAGTAGTTCTAAATGTGCTTGAGACTTAGGACGATGTATGCGTTTGATATGCCGATTGTTCTTGACAGATTGACGAAGTTTTGATGCAAAGTCATAGAGTTCTTGCTCGTCTTCGGCATACACACTCAAGGTTGGCTCCTCAATCCTAAACTTGAACACACCAGGGTTCACAATGTAGTTGTTCATGAGATATTCTAGAGCCTTGATATCTTCCTTGTCTGGGGATTGTGTTTTGTATTTCCAACTGCCAGCAAAATTTATTTTTCTGTTTACCTTGCGTCTATGTTCAATTTGTTCATTGATAGGTACTTCAGGATAGCGCAGAAATGAGCTACCGTGAATTTCTAAATCCAGTTTGTAACAATAACGGTTAAAAAATCTCTTGGTTACTGTTGTTGCTGAGATATTAGGATTCAACTTGGTCCAAGACAATATATCCATTGCTGTCAATTATAGGAAGTGCGTTATTTAAAGCCATTTGAATATCAAAACAAACTTCATTGTTTCTATAGTCAATGGTAATGTTTGTGTTATTTGGTACAGATTCAAACAGTATTTTTTTACTCAAAGGCACCTTGATTAGATCGTTAATTTTCCTACCTAAAGGCCTAGCACCCATTTTGCTATCAAATCCTTGCTCTACCAGATGATCTAACATGGCATCTGTGCTGCGCACACGCATGTTACGATCGCTCATGAGTTCATTCATTTCATTTAGAAATTTAACCACAATCTTTTTCATACTAGATTTGTCTAGCTTGTTGAATTTACACACAGCGTCCATTCTGTTACGAAATTCTGGTTTAAAAAATTCTTTCACAGCACGATCATCTTCACCTGTGCGTTCTAGACTACGAGCAAATCCAATGTTGTTACGCTCGTTGTCTGCTGCGCCTAAATTACTGGTCATAATAATGATACAGTTACGACAGTCTGCTTTTTTTCCATTACTGGCTGTGACCATACCTTCATCCATCATGGTTAATAAAATATTCATTACATCAGGATGTGCTTTTTCTACTTCGTCAAACAGAATAATTGCATTGGGATTTTTTTCAATTTCGCTAATCAACAAACCGCCACCTAGATTGCCATCATCATAACCTACGTACCCGGGGGGAGCTCCAATCAGTTTTGCCACTGAATGTTTCTCTTGGTATTCACTCATATCATATCGTAATAGTTTCATCCCGAGGTTTTCGGTTAACAACTTTGCCAGTTCTGTTTTGCCTGTACCAGTGGGGCCAGTAAAAAGAAAACTACCAATTGGTTTGTTAATTGCTTTAAGTCCTGCACGACTTACGTATATTTTTTCTAACACCGTGTCTACTGCATTATCTTGACCAAATAGCTTTTCTTTAATAGATACTTCTAAATTGGTTATGGTTTTTCCGCCTTCAACATTGGCTATTTGTTCAGCTGGTAGTTTGGTGAATTTAGCCAAGGTCTCTATGATGTGTGTCTTGTTAATACTCCAATCCACAAAGTTGATCTTGGCCTTTGCACAGGCTGTGTCAATAAGATCGATGGCCTTGTCTGGCAATTTTTTATCACTTTGATAACGCACACTTAGATCCACTGCGCTGTCAATGGCATCATCTTCAATGGTACCGCCATGAAATTCTTCAAAGTGTTTGCGCAGCCCACGTAAAATATCTTTGGCCACAGCTGGTGTAGGTTCATCTATGGTAAGTCTATAGAAGCGACGCATGAGCGCACGGTCTTTTTCAAAGCTCTGTGTGTATTCTTCCCAAGTGGTACTTGCAATAACCTTGATACGTCCTTTGGTTAGTGCAGGTTTGATCATGTTGGCAAAATCAACATTACTACCTGATCCTGCACCAGCGCCACGCATTTGATGAGCTTCATCAATAAACAGAATACAGTTGCCTTTTACATTCAGGGCCTTGATAACGTCTTTTAGTTTTTCTTCAAACTCGCCTCGATACTTACTGCCTGCTAGTAAACTACCAATGTCAAGATTAAACAAGGTAAAGTTTTTTAAATATTCTGGCACCTCGCCATGCACAATTTTTCTTGCTAGTCCTTCTGCAATGGCTGTCTTGCCCACTCCGGGATCACCTACCATGAGTACATTGCTCTTGTTTCTCTTGGCCAGCACATGAGTGATTTCTTCAATTTCAAATTCTCTACCAATCACCGGATCAATTTTACCTTCGCGAGCCTGCTCTGTAAGATCCTCGCAATATTCTTTGAGGATTTCTGCTGCTCGCTGTTTGCTTGCATTTTTACGCCCTGAGTTTTCCTGATAGTGTTCTTTATAGAATTCCAATAGCTTTGTGCGATCAATACCGTGACGTGCTAAGAAATATGCAGCATGACTGTTTGTTTCTCCTAGCAAACTCAGATACAAATCAATTACCTGCATGTAATTACGGCCACTAAACAAAACCTGTGTGAGAGCTCTATTAAATGTTCTTTCCAATGCATGAGTTTTCTTAGGATTAAAGTCAGCTTCTTTGCTGATCAGATAGTCTGCATTGGCATGATAGGTGTTGATATCTATCAATAAACTAGCAGTGTCAACTCCAAATTGATTTAATAAATCGTTGAATGGTTTATATGACACCATGGCAAACAACAAATGCTCAAGAGTCACGTATTCGTGATTGTATTTCTTGGCGTTGTCTCCAGCTGCGTTTATAATTACTTCAATTTCTGGATTAGGAGTGATCATGTTGTAAATTATTTATAGAATGTCGCGTAATTTTTTAGCTAAATCCAACTGCTGTGGTGTAGTGCATTTTAACACATCTATGAAAATTTCAACAATTAAACTGCCACGCACTTGCCCATTATGATTCATGGCATACAAACCCTGATTGGGAATTCTAAATTTAGCACCATGAGCAGTACCTGGAGGAATCTGCATGTTGAAAGTTCTATCTTCAATGCCAGGAATATCCACAGACACTCCAGTCATTGCATCAATTGAATTAATTACAGTTTTATAAACAAGATCAATTCCGTGTATAGAATATCTAGGATCTTCATCTACTACAAATTGTACAATTAAATCACCTCTTGGCAAGGTAGTAAACATGTTATCGCCTAGGCCTGGGTATTTGATTGTACTGCCAGTGGTAATGCCTTGTGGAATAGTTACATTTACTGTTTGTCTTTCGCCGGATGTAGTTTGCACACTGACTGTTTTTGTCTGTTCGGTAAGAGTTTCCGACAGTGTGACATGAATTCTTATACGAATGTCTTTGTTACGACGTTGTTGTTGTCGCATGTGAGCAAACGGATCACCAAATCCAAATTGAGCAAAGATATCTCCAAAAGGATCGCCGCCCCCAAAGTTAAAACTAAAATGAGCACCTTGTGGCTGCGGGTTATCGTACGCTGCTCTTTTTTGATTGTCTCTAAGAGTGTCGTAGGCTTCTTGTATGTTTTGAAATTGTGCTTGATCACCACCCCTATCAGGATGATGCTTCATTGCCAATTTACGATAAGCTGCCTTAATTTCGTCTTCAGATGCGTCACGTGGCACACCCAGGATAGAATAATAGTCCATGCGCATATTTTACACGTTATTTAACCATGTGTCAAGCGAAAATCCCTTACTAGGCAATTTTCGCTGACTGTTCATGCAATTATTTATATTTACTGTTTTTGGTCTAGCTTTTCTTTGGTACGTCCGTAAGCGGCAATACCAAGCACAGCACCCATGGCAATATGATACAGGCCTGCACCTTGTAGTGTCAATGGTTGCCATTGACTGGTTACTTGACCTCCTTGCATGGTCTGCAGAATACTCCAAAGCACAGGAAACAGCACAAAGTCTGCTGTGCAAGTGGCCATGTACACCCAGCCCATGACCGGACGCCATTTTTTATTGATCCAATCTTCATTGGTATTCTTAACCAACACATCAGCACCTTGTGCTGCATTTGAACCGGCTTGAGTGAGATTCATTTGTGGTTGTGCTGCCATCTGTGGTTGCATAGATGCAGCACCAAAACTAGGTGCAGATGGTGCACCAAATCCAGCACCTGGCGCTGGACCAAAGCTGGGCTCAACTCTAGTGCTGGTAGGCATTTCTTCGGCACCTAGCAATGAGTCAATTCTGTGATCTGCATCGCCGGCATCGCCTAGATCTGCAATTGGGGTTTTTCCTGTAATAGGCATTTTATAGCTCCTTTTTGATTATGTGTCATCGCTCTAACCATTCTTTGATTCTATATAGTAAAGAGTCAAGTTTGATTTTGTCGCCAACAATTGCATTATTGCTTTTATCAACGTTGGCATTTATTATTGTAAGCAATTGGTAAAACAAATTTTCTTTGCTCACATGTCCTTGCTGGTACAAATCATAAAATACTTTGGCTTGTACAGCAAAGTTTGACGCATGAAAATCAGTATCAGTGTATGATTCTAGTTCTTGTATTAGACTGTCTAGCATCACTGTACCCGATCAAAGTTTTCTTTTTGTTTGGTATACCACTCTTGCCACATTTCAAGTCTTTTTACCAGTTTGCGATATTCGCCAAAATTTTCCACACTGTTTGTAATCAGTTGATCAAGATCCTTGGTGTCAGGTGGCAATTGTTTC
>Ga0129333_10003446_pt1 | contig 14807 bp, 34 predicted proteins | sample CPB6_08_DNA_FD_94474 | JGI IMG/M metagenome (GOLD analysis project Ga0129333, IMG submission 94474) | Freshwater to marine salinity gradient microbial communities from Chesapeake Bay, USA - CPBay_Sum_0.6_0.8_DNA | ecosystem: Environmental > Aquatic > Marine > Coastal | place: USA: Chesapeake...
AAAGCCCTCATGAGTGATTCCAATGTTTATGAACTTGGCGTTGACCTCATCGTAGCCACTGGTAAAGACGGTTACATCTTTGCGTGAATGCTGATTGACATCAAATGTCATCTTCTCATTGTCGCTCACTTGTCACCTGCCTCGGCTAGGCGGTTCTTGATATTGACCATTTCAGCCAAGTACTCATCAAACGACATTTGGAATGGGAACTCAATCCCATCAACGATGTTAGAAAACAGGATGTTCCTGTTTTGCATTTGTTGCCAAAGGTCAAGGAACTTATAGCCAGCAGTCAGGTACTGGTCAAACGCTGTAAGCCACTCTTCAGCAATGCCCACAGACACCCAAGAGTCCTCACCTTCTACCAAGGAGAGCGAACTGCCGTTGTCCCAATCAACACCGATACACATGGCACCAGCATTGTCGTACGGCTCCCGTGTAACGGTTCCTAGGTCACCCTTGCGAATCCGTGTGTACGGGTCGCTGGTGCGGACTAGTTTGATTCTTTCTCCGACAAGTGTCTTTGTCATAACTTTCTCCTTAGTAGTAGTTGAGGACCATCTTAGTGGGTGGGTACTTCAGATTTCTAGATTCCCTCTAGAACATCAGAAGGCTTCACCTTGAGCGCTCCGCAGAGCAAGATGAGCGACTGAAGACTCGGTGAGAAGTGTCCGTTCTCAATCCGGTTGATTGTCTTACGCTCGAGCCCCGCCTTCTTTGCCAACGCATCTTGCGAGAGTTCTCGCTCAATACGCAACTTACGAAGTCGTGCGCTGACCCGTGCTTCCTTCTTTTGGGTATTCATGTTTTCTCCTTGTTAGGTGTTTGGTTTATTTCAGTTTGCACTGAAAATCTGTTGTGCGGTCATGGCTGTATCCATGCCTTCTGCAATCTCAAATGTGAGAGCGTCTTTCCATTCCGAATACTTTTCGTCAAAGTTTTCGTCGTCGTCGTCGTATTCAGGCTGTCCCTGCATTTCGTGTTCGCCTTCTGCGACAATCTCGCCTTTGTGAAAGACCATGTAGCCAGCAAAGAAATCTGCTTCCTCTGTGAAGTGCATTCCAAATACAAGTTCAGGGAACTGTTCAGAGATGTTCCTCATAAGACCAACCGCAGGGCTCCAAGCACTTTCCCAGTACAGCGTTATTGAGTTGCTGTTCTCATCAAATGTGTCCTCGTCAAAATCAACACGGCAAGCACCCCATTTGGTGTCCCAGTTAGCATTTGCCCAGTCATACCAGTCCTTGTGCCCGTACTTGGCAACATTCTTTGCTTGCTGTTCCTCTAAAGCAATCTGTTCAGGCTTCTTTGTTCCGTCCTCGTTTTGGCCGAAACCGCCTGCAATTGTTTCGTGCAGTTCTGTTGGAATTGGGAACAATTGGTTCATGTCCCATTCGGTTCGGTTCCAAGCAGGAATTGCTTTCCACTCTTCGGTTTGCTCAATGCGAATAGCCTCAATGAACCGCTTCAGTTCCTTGTTGCTTCCACGAACTTCTCCGTATTGGTTGCACCAGTTAGGCATTACTTTCTCCCTTTGTAGTAGTAGGTGATGTAACTATACAGGTACAGTACTTCAGATTTCCAATTAGTACCATGCGTCTGAACCATTGCATTCATTGGCTACCCAGCGCAACCACCAAATGGCGTACTTGACTTCTATGTCCAAGTTCTCTCCGTCTTTGGTTACTGTTCCCATTTCGGTCATGCGATTTTCCATGTCGTCTGCTAGGGCGAGGCAGGATGATGGTGACTTGTATGTACCATCCTCGTTGTCGCCATAGAACGAATACTCAAAGTCAGGCAGTTCTAGTGCCTCTATGAGGTAGTTGCCGTACTTCCCTCTATACCAGCAGTCTGTTCCGAATATGCCAGTAACGCTTCCGTCTTGCAAATCAGTCTTTGACAGGGAGATGAGGTATGGGCATTTGCCTTCTGCCTGCGTTGCTCTGCAGTCAATTCGTTTTTCAGATAATCCTGTTTCTTCGTCAACAATGGCTACGCCGTCTTTGTCAAGAATGTCAACTTTTACAGCAGTGCCAAGACGCTCGCAGGCGTATCGGTGTGGGATGTTGTCTAAGCCCATGAGAACTCCTTAGTAGTAGTAGGTGATACCACTCTAGCGACTAGGTACTTCAGAATTCCAACTCTTCCACCACCGTCATGATAAGAGAGCAATACTTGACCCAAGCTGGATTATGTGGTACAGCAGACCGGTGGGTGGCCCGAACCGGCGAACACATGTTCGCTCAGCCCCGGTGCTCATTGTGGCGGCCCGGCCGTCGGGGCTCTAGGCTCGATTATTCGTCGTGAGCAATAACCAGGTTGCCACCGACTATTTGCCAGCCGTCGTCATGGGTATTCCAAACAAAAGACAAAGCTTCTTTTATCCCGTCTAGGTAATAGAACACATCATCATCTAGAACACCGAAGTCGTCCCACTGTAGATAGACAGGGTCTTTACTGAATGATAAGTAGTAGTGCAACAATTCGCCCTCATCAACCCAGTAAATCTGTGCGTCCATGCCAACCAACACGCCCTCTTCAGCAATTACATTTTTTAGGTAGTCCTTCAGCAATCGCAGAGTGAGTAGTGCTTTTCTAATCATCACGCACTCACTACATCTATGAGTTGCACGAATGAATCAAGTGGTTCGCTTGTGTTAGGGTACGCCCTCATGGCGTCATCTAGGAACATTTGGTAAGTACCCAAGTCATCACCTCTGAAGTAGTGATTCGCTCCACCATCTCCATAGTTTTCTACTCGGCATGCAATAATTCCTTTTCTTAGAATTTGTGCTACCCAAGTAATTCCTCTTGAAGTCTCCATCTCTTGGATTACTTTGAAGTCGTACAGGCTTGCGATGTCGTCCACCGCAGGCTCTGTCACAAATAATTTCAGTGAGGGTGGAAGTGTTGAATAAAGCATTATTTCTCCTTGTTAGTAGTTGTTTGAATTCTAGCCGTCAGCAGATTTGGAATCCACCGCAGTTCTCTAGGAACTCTGCGAACTGTCGAACATTGTCTACATCAAATGGGTAGCCAGTAAGCCACGATTCTTTAGTGCCAACTCCATTACAGGCGTTGCACCAGCCGTGCGTGCGTCCAGTGAGAATCTGAACCTCAGGTGCAAGTTCCTTAGTCGGCATTCCCATTTCCACGCCAACTTCATCACTGCGAATACCAGTGCATTCACAGAGTTCGCAAGCCTCACGGGGAAGCGAAGCACGCCATTCATTGTAGGTCTGTGCGTACTTCTCAACTGTGCCGTTGGCAAGGTCTTGTTTGAGTGACCACGCAAGCGATTCGGAAAGTGCGTCGTCTAGACCGTCGCCGTCGTTTGAGTGCCAGTACTCGCAACCGCTAGCAATGTCGTCATAATTGTTGCAGATAAAGTCTGCCAATGGACGCCAGTACCACACATTGTTGCGGAAGTACTCGCCCTTTTCATTCTTTGGCTTTACGCCGTAGACATCCATTCCCATTTCATTTCTCCTTAGTAGTAGTAGGTAGTAGAACTATACATCACAGGTGCTTCAGATTTCCAAAATCCTGGAGAGCCCCGCCCCCCCTTACGCCTCAACCCTGTCAAACGGGCATTGTGCAACTTCACCGAATACAGCCTCGTACAGGTCACGCCCGTCTTGCCATTCACTCCAGTCTCCGTCTGACGAGATAGAAACGCAAGAGCCGTAGATTTCTTTAGCCCGAATGAGTATCGCCGTAACCACAGCGTCATACGGTTTTTGTGCAGTCTTGCAAAAATCAAAGATTTCAGGTTCATTTTTGCGCCATTCACTTTGAGTTGGAAGTGCTTTCCAAGTAAAGGTTTCGTGAGCCATTTCATCTATGCCGTTGAGACTGAACTCGCCTTCTGTGAATTGTGGTGAAGTTCCATTCTCTCCACTCCAGTCGCCTAGTTTTATTCCAATGGTGTAGGCGTATTCACAAATCGCTTTTGCGTCTAGTGCGAGTTTGCCGTACATATAGGCAGACCCAGCATTCTTTCGTGGTCGGTAGTTGTAGTGCGTGTAACCCATAGTTAGAGCCTTTCAGTAGTAGGTAGTAAGACCTTACAGCATTGGTACATCAGATTTCCAGTTGCTCATAAATCATCAAATCCTCTTCATCAAAGAAAGGGTTTGAGTGGCGACCGATACCAGTCACCCACATCTTGCGCCCGTGCTGTCCGCTGTCTCCGATTGCGTCCTGCACCCGTGAGATTGCTTCGCCAGCTGCAGCCCCGTCATCTACCGCTTGCACATCAAGCGTTACCATTACAGTTACTCGGTAGGTATTCATTAGTAAGTACTCCAATCGTAGTTGTCGTTTTTGTGTGCGATTTCTTCTGAACAAACTCCAATTACCTTTAGAGTTTCGCCGTCAATAATGCGACTGCATTTCTCACAAAGATAAACCTGCCCGTCCCAATCTCCGTAGATAGTTGGCGAGACAATCTCTCCAGTCCTTAGGCAAGAGTAGAAACCCTCATAGTTTGGTTGGTTGCCACATAGGCACTGAAACCAATCAGTAGTGCCACCTATGAACTCCTCGTACAGTCGGTTATTCATACTCAACCTCTGTTCCGTAGTCGTGTACGCATTCGCTGTCGTACTCCTCTGCGTGGTCTTCCATTGTTCGGAAGTTGCAATTCTCATTTATCCACTCATAGCGAGCGTCAGCGTCCCACTCATTCCACTCAAACGGAAGTTCCATTCCTTGTGGCATGTCGTAGTACTTGTAACGGGTGTACTTGACGAGCATATGCTCATCAACGGTAACGGCAAAGCGTGTAGGTGTAGTAGTCATGAGTACCACTCTAGCGACTGGGTACTTCAGATTTCCAAAGGGCTTTCCGCCACCGTCAAGATAAAGAGCCTTTAGGGGTACCCCTCTGTCGGTTGAGGGTTGGCTCCAATTGGTGCAGATATTTTTATTTTTTTGCAATTTTCTGGCTAGCCCCGCAGCGCATTCTGGGCCGCACTGTGGCCGGGGCTCCTGGTGGGAAATAGCTCACTCCCTTTCGAGCGGAGTTGCCCACCTATTTTCACTGTCGTAGAAACAGGTGTTGCATACCCAGCTGTCTATGTCATTATCCCAAACTGGCTCGCTCCCGAAGGTGCGCACTGTCATCTCCATTCCACAACTTTCGCAGTTGCCCCTATCGCCCCTGATATGAACAACGCCATGAGCCAGTGGTAGTGAGTTTATTTTTTGGATATATGCCTCACTCATGTCGTTCACTCCCACGCCCTATTGAGCAGTATGCCTGCGAACGGATTGGGGTATCTCACTTCGTCATTGAGCCAACGCTCGCTGTCGTGGTGTTGTGTCTCGCAGTCACGGAATGTATTGGTAGCGAACGCCTTTCCGTCTTTCATGAGGCGAACAAGCAATTTGCCAGTTCCGTCTTCCCAAATATCCAGTTGGTAGGTGGCGTCAGTACCGCCGAACGGATTAGTTTGCTCTCCGAATAAAGAGAGTTTGTGTGTCATTGTTGCAGTACTCATTACTTGCCACCCCTTTCGGAGTAGCAAGCAACGGCTTCGGTCAGTGTGGAGCAGTAGTCACCGCTATAACGCTCCCAACCATTAGGACGAGCCACAACAGTCCATACAGCGAACTTATGGAATGGGTTGCTTGGGTTATAGCAGACGGTAATCCATGAGGCGTAACTATCGCCAATTTCACGAGCATTCTTTTTCGTGAGTGCCAAGACAGTTATGTCAGTGGCGATTACTTCACCAAGAGTTAGTTCAGCGAATGTCAAGTCCACTGAATTGTCGGTTAGTAAGTACAAGGTGTTTCCTTTCGTAGTAGTTGAGAGAGATACTACACAACGGGTACCTCAGATTTCCAAATTTATTGTGAGCCCCGCAGCACCACATCACTGAGGCATTGGCGGGGCTTTTCGCGCGCATAAAGGAAACCCTGCCCACCAGTTACGGCAGGCAGGGCTTCGGGTGTTCGTAGGGGTGAAAGGGGTAAAGCCCTAGAACAAACTCATTACTGCTTCGGCAAGTGCGCCACGGGCAGTACCGTCATCGGTAATCGTCTCGTCAGGCGTATCAGAGAAACGCATAACGCTGGCACAACCGTCTTTGCTGGCGAACACCATTAGGCGTACACGCCTGCGTTCAGGGTGTTGCGAAGGTGGTACTTGGTCATCATCGCTTTGCCCCTCAACGATAGGTGAAGCCCAACCACAAGTGACTACTGCGATGTAGTCGCTCACCTTTGCCACGGCTCGGCTGTCATCGCTGTCAAGCAAGTCGTATATATCGCCGTGTTCACCTGCGAGAATAAGTGCCACTCTGCCGTCATCGGTTTCGTTGATAGCAAAGAACATCGCCTGCTTTAGGTCAAAGTCCCCGTTTAGTTCGTCAGAGATTACCTTTTCGGCTGTCTCTGCTTTATGTAGTAAATCGCTCATCGGTATTTCCTTTCAGTAGTAGTTGGATAAGCACTACTCACCTTACACGGGCAGTACCTCAGATTTCCAAATTGGCAGACCACCCGTGTACCTTCAGGGCAAGCCCCGCAGGGGTAGTCTTTATGAGTGGACGAACTCGCACAAGCAAGAAGCCGGGGCTTATCAAAAAGAGTTGCCGAGTTTGATATCGAGTTGTACAACCTTTGGGTACAGATAAGAGCCGTAGAGGAACGCAACGCCGAGTTCACTGCTCAAAACTTGCGCAAGAGTTTCAGGGTAATAACAAAAGAGGGCTAGAGATTTCTCTCTAACCCTCTTTCGGTAGGTGGATAGGACTAGACCGCTTCGGCGGTTTCGGTTACTGCGCCTTCGGCAAGGTCACGGATAACGATACGAGTGTAAGGCGTTGGCTTCACACAGGCAGTTTCCACTTCCTCACTGATATCGCCAGCCTTACGAGCCTTATCAAAAGCCTTCGGCTCAACGGCAGTCTTAGTGACTGCGCCGAACACTTTGGCATTGACAAGTTCTGAAAGAGTTGCGACATCAAAGTTGCGACGAATTGCCTCAACAAGTTGCACGCACTTGTCGTTCACTTCCCAAGAGTTCACGCCTGCTTCGGCGTACGCTTCGGAAAGCAATTCCTTCGCAACTGCGACGGCTTTCTCGGCAGAAGCGAGAGCCTCAACGGCACTCACATACTGGCGAGCAACGGCAGAAAGTTGCTTAGACATATTTTTTCACCCCCTTAGGTGTCTGTAGTAGGTAGTACCACTATACAACTAGGGTACTTCAGATTTCCAATTTCACTTGACGCACTGGTGAGCCCCGGGTTGGTCGCTGGCAGTTCGAGTTGCGGGGCTTTTCGCAAATAAAGAGTAAGAGTGGCAGGGTTTCCCCCACCACTCTCGCTCTTGAACTAGCCGACTTGACTAGAGGTACTCGGATACCGACTTGAGAGTTGATGCGTTCACATACTCCTGCTCGGTCATTTTGAGGACACGGATTGCCTGCTTGATTTCCGTTGTCTCACGCTCGTACCTGTGGTCAGCATACGCCTCAGGGCACTCAGGCTCTTTTGGAAGTGCTGTCTTTGGCAACTCCATAGTGACCTGAAACTCTGTTGTCTTGCTCTTTGAGTTTCTACCTGAACTGCTGTACCAACGGTTTTGGCTTGCTTCCGTGATGATGCCTTTGCTCTTGACGAGTTTGAGGATAGCCAAGTTGTAGGCTTCCTTTGCTTTCTCGTAGAGAGCCAACTCTTTTTCTTGATTGGCGAAACGCTGTTCACGCTCTGCCAACGCTTTCTCTAGTGATGAAATGAGCGTACTCACTTTCACCTTTACGGATATGGACTTACTCATTATGCCCTGCCTTTCGTAGTAGTTGATTGGGGCAGTAACGACATTACAGGACTGGTACTTCAGATTTCCAGTCGCTTTCCACCACCGTCATCTAATACAGATACTTGACAAGCCCCCCTTCCACCTGCTAGCGCACCAACTTTTTTCTCGGCGATTTTTTTGGTGGGGCGAACATATGTTCGGTCAGCCCCGCAGTCCCATCAGCGCAGCGGGGCTCTATGAAAAAAATAGACCTAGAGCTGAATGCCCCAGGCCCATTCTTTCTCTAGCTCTTTTTCGAGCGTCAGTCTTTCCACTCCGTAACCACTGGCGTGAAGTCCATGCTCTCTCTGTGGTTGTTCAGGGCGAGCCCCAACTCCAAGTCATGCGAAGCCTCTAGAGCCATGTTGGCAAAGTGTTCTGTCATGAAGTCGCTCGCAACGTCAGTGTCGTAGCCTTCATCATCAGCGATACCAACCAACACAGCGTCACCAGCAAGAACCCTGCGGAAAAGCAGTGACATGATGTTGTTTGTTGGTAGGTCAATGAGTAAGCCTTCATCATGGACATAGGCGGTAACGCCCATTTCGTAATCGTTCACGCAGTCAAACCAGCCACCAACTAGTTCGTTGATAGTGGTATGCGCACCTTCACGTGGCAACTCAATAGCGGTTACTTCACCGCTTGTTTTTACAAGTACTGCTTTCATGATTTCCCTTTTTTCGTAGTAGTAATTAGTTTCACTTTACAGCATAGGTGCTTCAGATTTCTAAAATTAGAGATAGAGCCCCGGCCACACCATCTTGACTAGTTGCTGTTCTTGAGTGCCCTCACCATTCTCTGTATTTTCTTAGAAGCAGGGCTGTCCAGTTGCGTCACGCAATAACCCAGTTCATCTAGCTTGTCAAAGAAACCCCACCAATCTATTCTGTCCTCATTGGCGTACCAGTCGTCATACAGCGACTCGACTAGCTCAACGCACTTTTCAGTAACGTCACTTGCCTCAACGATGTTCACTGACTCACTCATTATTTGTACTCCTTTGCGATGAAGTCATCTACTGCTTTTTCCAGTATGTCTAGCAAGTTCTCGTCTTTGGTCTTTGTGTATAAATCCCACATGGCAACAAACGTGGCAATCGTATTTATGCGCACTTGCTGTTTGTTCCGCATTATTTCCAGTGTGTCCATTATCTATCCCCTTTCAGTTGGATACTCACACATTACAGGTTAGGTACTTCAGATTTACAAAGTGGTTGTGGTTATCGGTCAGGACAACCACAACCACTTTTGATTAGTGGACTAAATTACTTTCTGAAACGATTTCTAATGGGTCAAACTTCCCTGAACCATTCACACGAACCACGTAACGCAGGTGCTGGTCTAAACCAACAACAACGCCACTAATTAGATTTCCGTGACTGTCACGGTATGTGACCTGTGAACCCTCGTCTTTCATAATCACCCCTTTCGTTGAGTAGTAGTACCTTACAGGACAGGTGCCACAGATTTCCAATAATAAATAGCCCCGCTAAACATCTGTGCGTATTTATTGCGGGGCTCCCATTGCGGCAAACAAATATCGCTGCGTACTAATTGCTAGAAGTGGGTTCTGTTGCCAAGCCCCACTCGGCTCCGTTTGTTAGACAGTGATGGTTCCACCTTCCCAAATGCCTCGGGTGCGGTGCCCTACCAGTGGATACTCATAGTTGAGGTATCCAAGTGGCAAGTCCGCAGCGAAGCGAGTGGTCGTGATGACGGTCGCCATGTCAATTCCACAGCGCTCCAAGTCACGCACAAAGGACAGAATCAGGTGTGTGTAAACCACACGCTGACGAATCATCTGTCCATCGTGGAACTGAAGAATGCTCTTTTTCATATTCACCCCCTTTCAAGAAGTGTGGTTCGAGCGGTTCTCGAACGCACTATGACCTTAGTACAGGGGTGCTTCAGATTTCTAAAGAGACAGATGGAGGATTTAGCCCCGGCTTTATTCCTCGTCGCCTTCGTAATCGCCCCCATCGTAGTCGTACCTATCTTGATTTGCCTTGTACTCCTCACGGTACTCCTCTGTGGTCTTGCCAGTACGACAGGCTTCTGCTTCTTGCTTCATGTCGTACATGAGGTTGGTGTCAAAGTAATCACTCATTAGCGCATGCTCCCTGCGTACATTCTGTCCTGCAGGTCTGCGTGGTGGTAATCGCACAGCGAGACAGTGATAATCCCACTCTCGTATTGACGCACAGTGCCACCGCATTTATCTGCGCTGTCTGCATTGGTGTTGTGCTCTCGGCATAGTTGGTGTGTTTGATTATTCATAGTGATTACACCTTACCAAACTGGATATCAAATTTCCAAATTATAAAATCAGCCCCGCTGAATGCGGCAAGTAAGTTTGCTGCAGGGAGTAGCGCGGGGCTAATTAATCAAAAAAGCCGAGCAACCGACTGGCTGCCCGACTTTCTCGAGGTCCTTGCTGGCTTTATCGGCCGATTTTGTACAACTCGTAAATCCAGCCAGTGCCGCCACCGTAGTGGTACTTCTCGCCGATGCTCGACTTCATGTCGTGAAGCATGGTGTCCAACATCCACCAACCCTCTTCTTCGTTTTCGCTCTCAAGGTTCCTGACCATCTCTGTCATCTCCTCGAGTAGGACCTTGAGTTCTTGGGTGATTTCCCCAACACTCTTGACCTTGTCTTCCTCCAACATTTCATCCATTACTTTCCCCTTTGTTCGAATGTTCCACGTGGAACATTTCCTTACAAGACCAATACTAGTACACCAGTACTTCAGATTTCAAATCCAAAAATAAGCCCCGGCTCACAGGCGAACACATGTTCGTTGTCAATGCGGGGCTCCAAACGGAATAAGTGGCGCAGGTTTCCCCACGCCACCTAGTCGGTTGGGATTACCTGCGACTAATCAGCGTCGTAGTAATCTTCAGGATTGTCGCACCATGCGTCTAGGTGGTGGGCTTCAATGATTGCCCATGCAGGCGCACTTGTCTTACCCTTCCACGACACACCTTCAGGCAGTTCAATGAGTTCATCACCACTGAATGTTGCGTTGTAACTGTCAATTGCGTCTATGCACACTGACACCATTGACAATGGTACTGGTGGGTAGTGATTACTTTGCAGGTGAATTGCTAATGCGTTGTCTAATGACAAGCCCATGTCGTTGTCGGCTAAGTCTTGCGCTAACTGATTACCCATGATTGCCCCCTTCAGGACTAGTAGTAGTGAAGTTGGTGGGAGCCTGTCGGGGAACCTTGGTAATTCCCCGATTAGCGTTATGGGACACTCTTCAGTCCCACCAACAATGAATACCTTACAGCACTGGTACTTCAGAATTCCAAACTGCGATTAGCCCCACTCGCTTCAAGAGCATGGTTTGAGCCCCGTGTTTTCGAAGGTCAAACAAGTTCTTATAGCGGGGCTCGAGCCCAAACTACGGCGCAGGTTGCCCCACGCCGTAGCGACCTGATTAGTAGTCGTAGGCCTCGCACAATTCATCATCAGTTAGGTTGTGCGCCGTGATTTCTTCAACCTTGTCAAACAATACGCCAACCGTGTCATTCCAAACACGATAGTCGTCAAGTGCGTCAAGTACTTCAGTCTTGAATTGTGCCAGTGATTTCTCGCTGTACCGTGAGACATTCACGCTTGCAAACTGAACTGCTGGATAGGTGGCCTTATCCATGAGCGTGAATTGCGTTATGGTGCAGTTCTCTCGCTTCTGTGTATGCACTAGGCGCATGGTTGCCTTGTACTTGCGATTGATTTCATCGTGGCTAATTTCAAGTGTTACCAACTCGCCCCACAATGAGCCATCGTGAGAGACATTCTCACCCTTTGACTGCCATGACCACTTCCACGACCTAAGGCCATTATTGCGACTGGCCAGTTCAAGTAATCTATTCATTTCTGCCCCTTTCAAGGACTAGTAGTTAGGGTAAATACTAGTACATGGGTACTTCACAATTCCAAATTGAGAATGGCCACCTAATGGCCACCACTTCGCCTTCAAGAGCGTGGTTCGAGCCCCGCATGTCAACTGATTTGAGTGTTGAAATGCCGGGGCTATCTAACTAAAAAGTTGAGCAACCGATTGGCTGCCCAACTCTTTCAGTCGATTTGGATTTTGTCAAACACTTCGGCTCGAGCATTGAGCATTGCCCAATGAAAAGCGTCCATGAAAATCTGCTGCTTCTCTGCCGACCTGAACTCTCGCTCGGCATGGGCTCGAGCCTCGGCGGTCTTCACCGCCAAGAGCCCGACCCACCACTCGACCTTCTCGTTCATGAATTTCTGAACGCTTTCTCTGCCGACCAACCGAGGCGGACCACCGCATCAATTGCCTCTGAGACCTGCCCCTCGATGTACTGCTCGAGTGTGTCGCATTCGTCAATCACTCCAGTGTGCCGCGCGTGTTCAATCGCTTTCTGCGACTGCTCGATGTACCAGCGTATCGTCTCCAACAACCCCAGTGCTTCTTCCATGTCTTTCCCCTTTTCTCGGAATGTTCCACGTGGAACATTCGGTTTTCCTTACAAGACCAACTCTAGTACACCCGAAAAAGAATTGCAACTTTTATTTATAGCCCCGCAGAAATTTTTTGCATTTAACATACAGATGACATACAGATAACATACAAATTTTTGTCAGCAGAAGGGTAGGCGGGGCTATTTTGAGAAAAAAATAAGCCACACCAAAACTCAACGCAAGTTGAAAGGGGTAAAACGCGGAGTAATGGTGTGGCTATTTATTAGTGGGCATTTCTACCCACTAAACCTAGTTTGACATTTCGTGAGTTTGCTCGTCAAACCTTCCGACTAGATGAGGCTGTAATACCTCATTGTATCCGTCTGCGATACTGCAAGCCTGCGAGTGTGAAACGCATGGCATTGTCAGTTGCAAAAAGTCACTGCTGTCGCCAGTTGGTGACTGAACATGAAGCATTACTGCCCAAGTAGTAGGAACGCCATATAGGTGCATGGGGTCGTGAACTACTTGTGCGCTAACGATAGAGCCTTTACCTGATTTCATTACTTACCTACCTTTCCAGTAGTCATTGTTTGTTCAAGCACTAGCCATGAGTGACCACTACTTGTATTTGCATGAATTTGGAAACTGTAAGTGTTGTAGTCGCCTACACTCTCCCAGTACTCCAAAGCCTCGTCAGTTGCCAGCCAAGCCTCACACTCTTTACGAGTGTCTGCCTCAAAGGCTGGAGTGTCCCCGTCAGGCATACAGCCTGCGCTTGCCCACCAAACCTGATAAATCGTATGCTTCATAATTTCCCCTTTCCGAGAAACTTACGGGGATACTTTCCCCGTTGAGATAACTGTACTGCATGGGTACTTCAAATTTCCAAAATTACTTATTTCGCTTTATTACTGCGTATATATAAGTAAAGATAACGCCACTAAGAAACCCAATGACTAATCCTTGTACATACATAACTGCTTGCATGATTATTCCCTTCCGTTGTAGGTGATACTAAATTACAGGTTTGTAGTGATTATGTCAAGGATTTCCATATAGCCCCGCATACAAAGCAGATACCTAAATGCCGGGGCTTTTTGGCAAAAATACCGCCAGGACTGATATGCCCTAGCGGTATTAGTTTTAGAGCCCTAGGTCCTCAACCATTGAGGCATAACCGTCAATGTCGTCACCTAGTAAGTCTGCTAGTTCTGACAGTATCTCACTGCCTTGTGACTTCTCGCAGGTAATTCCCCACTCATCAAACGCTACGCCACAGCCCTTAGTGCGAAACAATTTTGACACTTCCGCATAGGTGCTACCAATTTCTCCAGCGTAATCGTGAATGGTGTCGTTATCCCATGGCTCACGACATTTAGGACACTTGATATCCATAACTTATTCCCCTTCAGTAGTAGTTAGTGAAATTATAGAGAATGGGTGCTTCAGATTTCTCGCATACTCGAAACATCAGCAGCGGGGCTTGTGCCTGGAGCACAAAGTGCCGGTCAGAGCCCCGTCAGATGCGCAAAAAGGCTCGGACCCGAGCCACCCGAAGGCGACCCGAGCCCGAGCCTTAGTCCGAGGACTAGTAAGCGAACTCGCTTTGAAGCAAGTTGTCCAACGGTTCCATGTCATCATCGGTCAAACGGTAGAAACCGTTCACTCCGATTTTGTCAAGTGGTCGCACAGCACGACCTCGTGAGATTTGCCTCATCAACTTGGAAGCCGCTTCCTCGTCAGAGATGGCACGGAATTCGTATTCCATGTCGTAGGTGTAGCCATCGTATCCTTGGCTGTCCTTCTCTGCGTTTGTGATTATCGCGAAGTAATTGTTCATTTTTGTCACCCCCTTCCCTTTCACATCTCAAACATTACCCAAGGGGTGCTTCAGCTTTCTAAAACATTCTGCAGCCCCGTTATCCGGGCTGCGCCCGCTTAGTGCCCGGGGCTTTCGCAAATAAAGAGAGTGTTACCGTTTCCGATAACACCCCCTTCTCTTGACTAGCAGCCAGCCCTACGTTCAGCCGCATACATAGCGGCTGTCTCGTACTCCGACTCCATGTAGTCGTACAGGTACTCACGAGCCTCGTCAGAGAGTTCGTCCTCGTTCAGTACGAGATACTTACCTGTGCCATCGCAATCCTCACAGGTAGCGTCATAGCGACCTGACATGTAGTTCTCACGGAACTCGTCATCGTGCTCATTCCACTCATCAGCCGAGTATGCGCCGAACCTGTTGGAGTGACCGCCTGAGCCACGACAGAGGTCGCAGATAGCCCATTCCTCTTGGACAGGGCAACGACCTATCTCCTCGTCAGCAATCGCCTGACGAATAATCTCGGCATACGTAGTTTTCATGAAATAACCCCTTTTCTAGTAGTTCCTAATATCCTATTCCACTAGTCCATCAGATTTCTAAAAGGCAAAACACCAGCTCGGAACATGTTGTTTCGTGCCCACTCGAATGCTTTGGTTGAAGCCCCGTATTTTGTTTGGGCCGCAGTCGAGCGTCGGGGCTTCAGACCGCAAAGAGGCAGGGTGATT
>Ga0129333_10003447_pt1 | contig 14803 bp, 26 predicted proteins | sample CPB6_08_DNA_FD_94474 | JGI IMG/M metagenome (GOLD analysis project Ga0129333, IMG submission 94474) | Freshwater to marine salinity gradient microbial communities from Chesapeake Bay, USA - CPBay_Sum_0.6_0.8_DNA | ecosystem: Environmental > Aquatic > Marine > Coastal | place: USA: Chesapeake...
AACCGCTTCTTCCGTGATGGAGAAGCCGAGAGCAATGGTCTCGTGGTTGTAACGAGCCGTCCAAGCTTCCTGCGCGTTGTCATACGCAATGGCGGCACCCTCGGCCTTCACCGGGGCAGCGGAGAATCCGCTCAGCTTCGTCTCTTCTTCAAAGGAACGCTCGGAGGTCTCAGTCTCGTAGATCTCCTTGTGCTCCTCACCATAGGTCTTGTACTCAAGGCCGAACAGGGCATTCAAGCCCGGCAGGAGCTCTTTAAGTAATTGTGCACGTGAAATAGCCATGTCTTAGAACTCCCTATTAAAGTCCGACCGGGTTGTTGTAAGCGTGGCCGCCCGTGATGACACCGGAATCAACGTACGGAGCGTTGAACTTCACGATGACTTCTGGGTAGTACACGGTACCGCTTACATCGAACGCCGTATCCGGAACCACATCAACGATGCGAATCGGCAACGAAGCCGTGACAGCCGCCGACGCGAAGAGGAGACCCTGTTGTGAGTCGCCAGTCGTCGTGTTCAGCGTGTTCGCCACGAGCGGCACGTTCAGGCCGATGTCCGTGTACTGGAATCCGGTCGAGGTCGAAACCACGAGCGAAGCAGTCACGCCAACCGCTTGGAAGAGCGTGTTCGGATCATCAGCGACGTACGCCGTGATGTAGGTGCCAGACTTAACCGACGTACCCGAGATCCAAGCCTGCGAGTAGGTCGGCTGACCCGTCACAGAGGACACGAACGTGCAACCCAAGAACACACCAGCAAAGCCGGTCGTCGGGGCAGTCGTCGTTTCGGTCGTCACAGCTACCGTGCCGTCATTCACGAACTTCAGCGGGTCACCGAATCCGATGCTTGAAGCACCAGAAGCGATGCGACGCTGACGGGTCGCTCCGGCAAACGGCAGTCCACCGATCAGATTGACCGGTTTCAAGCCATACGGCTTGCTAACAGTAGGATATGCCATTGATTACTCCAAAATAAGTTTATTTACCTTTGCCGAACGAGACCGTCGTCTTTCTCTCGTTAAAGAGCGGCATACGCTCATCGTTCAGCCTCATAAAGTTGTTGTCCACAGACTGCATCTGAGACTGAGCTTGCTTGGCGTAATAATCATCACGCTGCTTCATCAGTTCAGCCGGAGCCTTACAGAGCAACAATCCGCCAATCTCAATGTTGTCTTTAAAACGTCCATTAGGATCAGCTTGCATCATCAGCTTGGGTTGTTCAGAAGCCTTAACCGGCTCCCATCCTTCCCGAAATTTTGCAGACGTATTAGAGGGATCTGCTTGACCCATAATACTGGTCCGTATCCAGCGGAATACCCAGCCTTCCTGCGGCTCCGGTTCAGGGAGCGTTTGGGGCGGGGACCACGTCATCTTTCGTTGCGTGGATTCTCGATTCTCGATTTCACGAGCGAGTCTGTTCTCAGCCATTTTAGTTAGCCTCCAGTTTCATAAGTTCACGTGCGTACTGTTCGTTGCTCAGACCCAGTCTTTTGGCGATAGCAACTTGAGTCGGTGTCAGGCGGACCTGACGCGGCGCGGTTCCCCGCGTTACCGGAGCCACTACATTGGCTGGTTTTGTGCGAGCGGGCTTCTGTGCCTGCTTCGTTTGAGTCGGCTCATCCTCTTCGGCGTCGTCGAACGCTTCAGGGAATCGCTTCTTCATAGTCTCATCGACTCGGCGGTAATACTCGTCAGAGCGAGGATCTACACCAGACCGGACTAGTTTTTCGTGCAGGCCGAGCGCGAGGGCAGTCATCTCCTCGTCTACGCCAAACCAAGTATTTTTGTCCCTCCACGCGACGGCTTTTGGGTCCGCCTGTGGTTCGGGAGCCGCTTGGGGCGTCGGTACCTGTTGAGGTCGTTCTACCCTCTCTTCGTCTTTTTGTAAAGAGGGCTGATATCGTTGGAAATTTTGGATACGAAGTTTCGCATCCGTCAGTTTGTCTTGGGCTTCGGTAATCTGCTCAGAGTCGCCAGTCTCGTACGCCTGCTTTAGACGGTCTTTAGCCATCTTGAGGTCACCCTCGGCGTAGCGAAGTGCTTCCTGCAAGAATAACTTCTCACTCTTAGCCGTCTTCTCTTTAGCTTGCCGAAGCTCCTGCTCTCGGATTTGAGCAAACCGAAGAGCTTCTTCACGCTCTCGGATAGCTCGCTCTTTTTCCCGGCGCTCATCGTGCCAGACCTTTTTCATCTGAGAGAGACGCTTCTTGACCTTTTCGGAGTACTCCTCAAGGTCGTCGTTATCGAGTTCCTCTACAACCTCCTTGGGCATAGGGACTCGGCCCCGGTCTTCTGGCGGGGTATCGTCTTCGATTTCGACTTGAATATCGTCGCTATCTTGTTGATTTACTTCAGCTTTTTCTTCAGTTTCATCAGGGAACTTAAATTCTTCGCGCTCAATAGCCATGATGTTTTACCTCAAACGCGACGGATGCCACGGGGATCGTCTACAACTGCTTCCACCGTGTCGTCGTTAATGATGCGGAACTCACGTCCGTGGATGACCAGCCGGGTACCAGCGTAGGGACGGGTCAACACAAAGTCGCCCTCCTTACACCAAGGCCCAGTCGGAAAGCGGTCTGCGTCCTTGTAGCAAAGGTCACCCATCTTGATGACGAATAGGACGACCGTGGTCAGTTCCTCCGTCCGCTTGGTGTCCTCAGCCTTAATGATGCCGCCTTCGTACTCCTCTTCTACGTGCGGAACCGCACAGAGAATTCGATACCCTTTCGGGTCTGGTAGCTGTGAAGCCTTTTTGGCTTCTTCTTGTGTCTTCTCAATGTCGATGTTACTCACTCGTCCTCCAGTCTTTTTGCAAGGTCTTTAGTGTGGTTTATAGCGAGGTCCAAACCTTGAAGAGCCCCGCATAACCTTTTGTACTCACCTTCATCCAATTTGCCTTGGATGAGGCTTTCTATAATCACGATGCGCTCCTCCTTGAGTTTTGTCTCAAGGTAGTCCAGAGCGTTTGAATAACCCATTAATTACTCCTTTGGTTGGCCTTCTTTCCTTGATCTAGGACTGCTAGCCATTGGATTGATCCGGCGCTGTTCCTGTTGGTCCTTCGCCTTGGCAATCTCAACACCCAATCGCGTCCCTTCAAGTTGCTGGTAGTTCGACTCTTCCGCCTTGTGCTGCTCAATCTCCGCACCGAGACGGGCGGCTTCAAGCTGCTGACGGCCAGAAATTTCTGCTTCTCTAAGTCGATTGATGTCTTCTTTGGCGGCTGCATCGAGCAGGATCTGCTGCTCTTTGAGACGAAGCTCTTCTTGTTTGGCCTGAGCTTCCATCTGTACTTGCATCTGCTTGGTCTGGGCCTGCATTTGTTTGATCTGCAAGTCCATCTGCTGCATCTGAACCAGCGGGTCCTGCATCTGCTGCATCGCCTGCTGCATCTGCACTTCGGCCTGATCTTTCTGCAGGAGTCTTGCCGCTGCCGCAGCACTGATCTGAGATAGTTGAACCTCGATCTCTGGCGGCAGGTCGTACTCGTCGTTGTCGTCTTGCGGAAGCGGCGGGAGGCTGGCACCCAACTGCTTCTCGATCTCGCGGCGGTATTGGAACGCCACGTGCTCCATGATGTGCGCCTGCAGAGTCTGTGTAATCTGCTGTGCCATCGGATTCTGTCCAATCATCTGAGCCATCTTCGGGTCTTGTCCCAGAGCCATGTGCACCGCGATGTGTGCTTCGTGGTCTTGGTACATAAACGCCTTGAGCGGTTTGCCCGTCATCGCATCCATGTTTTCGGTGACCGGATCGCGAGGCTTCTGGTCCTCCGGCATCGGAATGATCTTATCGACGTTCTTCACACCAAGCGTTTCGATCATCTGACGATGCAAATATGGTAAGTCATAGAGTTGCGGCGCTGTCTGGCTCAACTGCAATACGGCTTGGTACTGCACCACCTTCTGCGACATGGTGGACGCGTTCGGATCAGAGACCGGAATGACATCGACGTTGTCGTAGTCTGACTTCTTCGCACTCGCCTTGCCGACTTCAGGCTCGTAGCTGTACTCATCAGGCGTGTTGTCTCGGATGATGTTTGCGAGAAGTTTGAACTCCTGCTTCATCGCGTAGTACACGCGAGCCTGCACCGCCGTCATGACCTTCAAAACTCTTTCGAGTACGGCCAAAGTAGTACCAACCGGAGCCTGCGAAGACATATCAGAGATCTTCAAATCCGACACTGCCGCAAAGCGACGGCCTTCCTCGACCACTCGATCCATCAACATCGCAAGGGTTTGCGACGGCTCCTTATACGGAAGCGGCAGGATGTTGTCTTTGATCGCGCCCGAAGGTACGTCTACGTCTCGGAACTCTCCCGGTGCAATCGGAGTATCGTCTCCCTTAATTCTAAGTCCTCTAGACTTGAGTCCTCCGGGGAGATTACTGAGGGTTCCGGCATCAATGAGTTGTCGAAGGAGGGACGTTGCAGCTTTACTATGTCCCCCGATAAGGTGAATAAGGCCGAAGTAGTAAAATCCAAATCCGGGTATGTATCCGTAGTGGACGAAGTGTTGTCGTTTCTCTTTGAGCTCATCATCTTCTCTCCAGTTCCGACGAATCGCCAGAACCGTGCCTGTGCCCTTCTCAATCGTCACTACGTACGGTAGTGCAATCCCTGTTTCATTGTTGTCATCATCAACGTCGGGATAGCCCGCCAAGTCCAAGTTGACGTGCATCTCCAGCAACTGGAACCGGTCGTCCATCGATGCCGAGAACCCTTGGTCCTCCGCCTTCTGCTTCTCCACCTCGTCCATCGTGCGAACCGGATCACCCAAGTCCACATCCCGATAGAACCCAGCGTACTGAAGCTTGGCTAACTCATTTTTCGTCTTACGCATCCGGTGCGTAACACGCTCCGCTGTATCGAGATTCGCAGCACCGTACGGCACCACGATATCTTCGGCGGGAATATAGATCGCAGTCTGACGGCCCAACGACGGGTCGTAGTACACCTTCTTGAACGCGTTACCCGCAAGCGACATGCTGAGCAACATGCGCTCGTGCTCCGGGCGGTACTCCTTCATCACCTCAGTGAGTTGATAGTTCATGTCATCCGCAACGCGGATCGCCGAATCTTTCTTCTCCGGGGTCTCCTTGCCGACAATCTTGGTCTTCACCGGACCCATCGCCGGGAACGTCTCCATGATCGTCTCAGACTGGAACTTGACCGCGCTCTCCATCAAGAGCGGATGGAACACACCACACGCACCCGGCCACGGCTCTGTCCGATCTTCGTATCGGATACCCAATATCTTCAGACCTTTGACGTACGTATCCAGCCAATCTTTGCGGCTCGCCAAGTCCTGCTCGTAGTGCCCGATCAACTCAGAGGCCATGCTCTGCAGTTCACTCTCGCTCATGTACTCAGCGAGGTTGGCATCAAAGTCCTCAGCGCGAGGCTCAGCCTTCTCCAACTCGATCATCATCCCATCGACGCCGATCCGCACTTCTTCCGGATCAACGATCTCAATCTCAATCGGCTCCATCTCCGCAGCCATAGCCGCGATGCCTAGGGGAGCCTCCATCAAACTTTTATCGACGGCCATTTAAATCTCCTAATAGAACCCAGCGCCTCGGTGGCTCTTGAACCATCTCGTTGGTTCCGGCTCATCCGATGGCAACCTGATAAAGCCCCCCTGCCGAAAGCGCAGTAAGGCGAGCGTGGTCGCGTCCACCAAGTCGTCATTCGACCCGGAGGGGAAATCATTACACTCCTCCGCAACCTCCCATGCCCAACGCCTGTCAGGCACCCAAACTATACCCGCCGAAAAGAGGTCCGTCACCGCGTTAACTCGACTGATCTTATCCTGACCCTTACCCGGCGTGAACTCCGATATCGGTACACCCATGCGCCTCATCTCTTGGTAGAGCGCCGCGCCGTTAGACTTCTTTTCCACGATAAAGCTGTCTGGGTTCCACTCCTTGTACTGCTCCAGCACCAAGGCTTTCAGGTCCGGAAACTCCAACCGCTCTTTGATCGAGTTCAACAGAATAATGTTGTAGTTCTGCGTGCTCTCGTTCTTAAACACACCCCACGTGAGCAATGCGTTGAAGTCCGCACGGGTGTTCTTTTCTTGGGCGGCGTCCAAAGACATGATGATGAACTCGCACGATGGCGGGGATTCTGCCTCCCACACCTGCCACCACTCCCGCTTGATGAGCGCACCCTCTTCGGAGGTCGGCTCCTGCATGTACTGGGCTTGCCAATACCGCACGTCCATACTGGCCTTTTTAGCCAGCAATTCATCAATACCCCAGAACTCAGGCCATAACGGCTTGTCGTTCAGAATCGCAGGAAATTCCACCACTTCCCACTCATCCGCGTCCTCGTTCTTGGTCATGTGATCGATGATCTTGCCCGTCAGATCCATCTTCGACCAACGCGTCATCACGACGATGATCGCACCGCCCGGCATCAATCGTTGTACGGGACCTGACTGGAACCACTCCCAAGCCGGTTCAAAGACATCCGCACGTCCTTGCTTAGCTTCTTGCTCAGAGTGAGGATCATCAATAATAAAGAGGTCGGCACCGCGACCAGCAAGAGCACCGCCGACACCAATAGCGAAATACTCACCGTTAAAATTAGTGCCCCAACGAGAAGCACTTTTTGAATCAGCCTGAAGCTCAACGGTAGGGAAAATATCACGGTACAGGTCACTCCCGACCAAGTTACGTACACGACGACCAAAGTTCACCGCCAAGTCGGCAGTGTGGGAGGCCATGATCACCTTCTTCTGCGGGTATTTCCCCAGAAACCACGCTGGAGCAAGGTAAGAAATCATCTCAGACTTACCATGTCGCGGGGCGATGTTCACGATCACCCGCTTCTTCTTGCCTTCGGCTATTTCCTCGAAAATCTTGGCGAGGCGGCGGTGGTGTGGGCCTACCTTATAGCCGGGATACACGTGGTGGATGAAATCGAGGAAAGAATCCTTACCCAATTTCTGCGTAATCTGGCTTTGATACTGCTTGAGGAGGTCGGCAACGCGCCGTTTCTCCTTATCCTGCATATTCGGTAAGGCTTTCCTTAGCTTTTCAAGGTTTTCGGCGGTTAACTGCACGGTTTTAGTCGTCAACGAGAGACTGAAGGCCCATTTTTTCCTTGCCCCACAGCCCAATCGGGCACCACGTGTCGGCAAGACGGGTTTTTCCCTGAATAATGCAGCCGCAACGCTTGCAGATACCCATTTTGTTGTGCTCGCAGTCCGAGCAATGTGACAAACGCTCCTCTACTACCTCTTTAGAGGCCAACAACCTACCCATTTGTCACCTCTTTTTCCTCAACGACCTTGTATTCGATGCCTTCCAGCACCGACAACAACTCCTTTTCTACTTCTTCGATGGGCTTAATGATGTGTGTGGTCTCGGTTCGCTTCTTGAAAGCATCCACACCGTCCACTTCACCGAGCTTAGAGAGCGCCTGAATGCGGGTTTTGCTCTCTGAGGCGTTGTTGTACTCATCCAGCAGGGCGTTTACGACGAAATTCTTCAGTTGGACGAGGTCTTCGACCACTTCAAAGTCGTATTTTGCGACCATTCCGGCCAGCACCGCCTTGGTACTGTCCCGTAATGCATTGTAATTCGGGCGGGTTTTCGGGTTTTGGATGATGTCCTTGGCAATTTTCTTGCCTTCCTCTACATCGGAAAGATCCACCTGCAGGGTGGTGCCGGTCATCTCACACAAATCGGTCAGGGTATGGGCTATCCCGTCCAGTTCTTCACGGGCAGATAGCTCCGGCAACGCGTCGGTCGCGTTCTTAGGAAGAGGGATGCCCTCTTCTATGTCGGGTACATGTGGGTTCATCTGCATGGGGTTTGGCCCAAGTTGTTGGATATATAGCACAGAAAATGGGATGGAACCAAATTTAAAGGGGGGTGGGTTTCTATACAGGAGGGGTGGGGGTGGAGTGCAACGAAATACTAGAGTGAGGGGGACTTGGGAAAAATGTAAATCGTTTGTGCAAATTCAGGGGTATGGGGTGCGGACGGGGGCCCCAAAAAATTTCGGGGGGTGGCGGGGGAGTGGGGTCGCGCTGCCAAGATTTTGCAATATAAGTTACGATACGTATAATAGAAATCGTCGAGGCAATACCGCCCGACACAAACGGAGAAAAGCATATGACTATCTACATCACGAAGTACATCCACGTCGAAGTTCCTGACTATGAAGTCGAAGTCGAGATTGAGCCGGAAGAGGTGCTCAATGAAATTGACAGCGATGAGTTGCTGGATCACGTGATCGACAACTGTGATGCCGAGACAATTCTCAGCAAGTTGGACACGATGAGCATCATCGAGCATCTCATAAAGCGTGACAGCCTGCCGCGCCTGCTGCGCCGCATCGCTGAAGGTTTGGAATCAGTCGGTTAACCACAACGGGCGGGACTGCAAACCGCCCACTCTTTTGGAGAAAGCAAATGCCTAGATTCGGATGCGGTAAGGACATCGTCGTCTACGTTCCCACACGGTATGACTACAAAGAGCGCAAGGTTACGTGTGGCAGCACTGCATATGACGGCGGCGTCAACCAGTGTGAAGAGTGTGAACAGAAGCACTACGTACCATTGCCCTACGATGAAGAGGGCGACATGGAGTGGTACGCACGTGTGACTGGCGAGTACTAACCAACACGGGCGGGACTGCAAACCGCCCATCTTTTTGGAGAAAGCAAATGCACATTAATGACGTTGTATTGAGTCTGAAGTTTGACGGTTTCTGGTACACGTATCACATGATGACCTCGATGCCGTACAACGACAGTCGCACGGATGCACTCTGGAAGATATGGGTTGCACGGCAGCATATGCTGCACAAGGATGGACGCTCGATGCGTGAACGATTTGTTGACTGGGCTCTTAACTAGGAGAAAGCACATGAATATGTTTGACGCAGTGATGATTGCTGAAGGCGAGATCGAAGCAGACGAAGACAAGCAATTGGAAGCGTGGCAGTTCCTACATGACTCAGGACTCGCCTACCAACTGCAAGGCTGGTTCGGGCGCAAAGCACAAGAGTTGATCGAAGCAGGATTTATTCGAGAGTAATTCTCCGTGGAGCAGGGACTTCAAACCTGCTCCTTTTTCTTTGGCCTCAAATTTTTGATACCAGTTATGCGTGTGCGCGACCGAGCGCGTGTGGGGGAGAGGGCGCGGGAGAATTTGTGTCACCAATCTCGATTCGTATAATAGAAATTGTCGAGGCAATACCGCCCGACGTTAAGGAGGAAAGCATATGAAGATGATTCAAGAAGCCAATCGTACCGCCCGCAATCACGTGAAGCGTACAACCGCTATCATCAAGCGCGATTCAAAGCGCGTGGCGCAGGTGCTCAAGGCACTGATGAAAGCGGGTATCAACGTCACAAACGTCAACATAGACAGTAATTCGTACAACATCTATATCGCGGGATCGCGTGCGGATCTGGATATCATGTTCGGCGTACTGCGCCGTGAAGGTTTGAATCCGGCTTCAAGACCGAAAGAAAAAGAATCGTATTACTCCACGTACTGGGATTTCCCAGAAACGAAATACGAATACGTCTGGGTTTACTTCTCGTCCACGTCGTGCAAACGCGTGCAGGTGAGGACTGAACTGCAGGAAGTGCCCGTCTACGAGACGGTGTGCGAGGACTGATCCTCCGGGGTCGGGGAGCTTCGGCTCTCCGGCCCTTTTTTATTGCCCCTACGATTTGATACCAGTTATGCGTGTGCGCGTGAGCCGGGGAGGGCCTCGCGTGCGTGGGCTTGCGTACGTTTAAATTTTGCAACATAAGTTGCGATTCGTATAATAGGAACCGTCGAAGCAATCCCGCTTCGGCTTTATCGGAGAAAGCAATATGTGGAAAGTATCAACGGCTGACGCGCTAGTAGGCGGACTGTCCGCGCCCGGCAAGATGCCGTGCAAGTCTTTTTCGATTAGTGCGTTCTTGTGTCAGACCGGCGGGCGTCTGGCGAAAATTCTCAACTCAGTCTGCGCGATATGCTACGCACGCAAGAGCCGCTATATGTTCGCCAATGTTCAGGCTGCGTTGGCCCGCCGCATGACGGTGCTTGCGCGTGCTCTGGCTGACCCAGTGTTCCGGGCTGAGTTCATTTCGGCGATGTCGTTCCTGATTGCCCGCTCGCCTTGGTTCCGCTGGCACGACTCGGGTGATCTGCAATCGAGAGCGCACTTTGCTCTGATCTGCGACATCGCACGGGCTACGCCTGACACGGTGCACTGGCTCCCGACGAAAGAGCCGCGCTATGCAAAGGGTGACATCCCGAGCAATTTGATCGTTCGGGTATCGGCTCCGCACATCGACCAGCCCGCGCCTACCGGCCACGCGTACACGTCAACGGTGGTATCGGATAAGAGCAAGGCGACGTGCCGGGCTTTCGAGCGCCAAGGTAAGTGTGGCTCATGCCGGATGTGCTGGGACCCCACGGTCAAGAATGTCGCTTATTACCAACACTAACCAATGGGGGCTTCGGCCCCCTCTTTTTTGCTGCCGACGCTTTGATACCAGTTATGCGTGTGCGCGAGGGGGTGGGGGTTTTTGCGAAGCCCCGGTTGCGTTTGACTTCGGGCTTCCGATTCGGCAGCGCATTTAAACGCCACGCGAGCAGCGCAAGGGGCTTTGTGCGGTTTTGTGCGGGTCTCTGTGCGGCTTTGTGCGGTTTTGTGCGGACTAAAAAGCGAAACCGCACAAAATTTTTTCTCCGTAAGTACTTGATTTACAAAGCAAAAACGACGTTTGCTCAAAAGTTTGTGTAGCTTGTGCGGTTTTTTCTGAGAGGGGGGCTCCGAAAACGGAGTCGGCAGGGGAGGAAGAGGGGGAGCCGCAAGTGCATGACATAGCCCGCCGGGAGACCCCCTATTTCAAAAAAAGCCGCACAAGCTACACAAACTAACTTTTCTTATAAAATAATAATAATAATTCTCTATATAAAACAATAACTTACCCGCGCCCAAACCCCGTTTTTCTTGTGCAATTCCATAACTTCCAAATCCGCACAAATTCCCCAAAAACCGCACAAGCCACACAAGCCTTTCCGCACAAAACAAATACATGGCAAAAAAGGTAGGTATCTGGGGTAGACGGCGCTTTAAACGTTCTATAACATTCATTCCACAACGCAGTCACGGTGACTGCTCAACAGGAGAAGCAATCATGCAAGGTGAACTCAACGCAACGAACGCCCTGACCCGGTTCCACCAACCGGCTATCGATACATACCTGACCATCGTCTACACCCGGTTCTCTGGAGCCACGAACACGCAGGGCAGCCGGATCATCGCGACGAGCAACTACTTCGGCAAGAAGGCCAAGGTCGCCCACAACTACCTCCATGAGTATGGCGGCACGGAGAACCACCTGACGGCAGCATTTAAATTCATGGGCAAGCACTACGGGGACGCTGACCGTCACAACTTCGAACTGATCGGCATAAGCGACAACCCCACAGGCAGCGGCATGGCCTTTGTCTTCAAGCGAGCGGGAGTCTGAACATGGAGAACGAAACCCGACAGTACTGCGTGACCGTGAAGGTATGGGTCTGGGCAGAGGATGCTGACCATGCCAAGCAGATTACGGTGGACGACATGAATTATCTCTGTGGCCTCGACACTCCCGTTGCCGGGTTCGATGTTGGAGCCGTGACCGAAGACAAGGAGCCATAACATGACACGCGAAGAATGGTTGAACGCCGGACTCGACGCCCTCCGCCCGTGGTTTGAGGAGAAGGCCAAGGTCAGCATCCCTCTCGACACTCGGGTCTCTGTCGGTTTCCCCGGCGGCGGCTCCGCCCGTAAGCGGATCGGGGAGTGTTGGGCTCGCAAGATGTCCAAGGACAACGTCAACGAGATTTTCATCAACCCGACACTCTCTGACCCCGTGCAGATGCTCGATGTACTAGCCCATGAGGCGATCCATGCCATCGACGATTGCGTCAGCGGGCACAAGGGGGAATTTAAACGCATCGCCAAGGACATCGGTCTTGAGGGGAAGATGACCTCGACCCACGCCGGGGAGATGCTGAAGGCCGAGTTGGAGCGGATCATCAAGACGCTGCCGACGCTGACCCACGGGGCGTTGGACTTGAGTAAGCGGAAGAAGCAGCCCACGCGCCTTGTGAAGTTGGAGTGTGACGGCTGCGGCATGATCCTGCGGACAACGTCGAAGTGGATCGAGGAGACGGGGCTTCCGTCCTGCGCTTGCAGCGGCCACTTCTACTGCGCTTGACAGGGATTTAAACCCGATCAATAATGCAACATACCTTACACAACGGAGAAGCAAAATGATTCCTTTAAAGAACACCGAGAAGGGCAGGAAGAAGGACTTGGGTGCGCTCTACGGCAGGGCACTCGACAAGCACAACGAACTGGAGCGAGACCTCGCTCGGATCATGAACCGTTGGCAGAAGTCCCGTGCTCTGCTCAAGCGGATCGAGAAGCGCATGGACGAAGCACAGGCAGCCTTGTGGGATGCGAACGCAGCCTACCTTAACGATTCAATTTAAATCAGGAGAAGCAACATGGGTAACTATTGGAACGGCGACGGCAACTACCAGACCCTCGCAGAGCAGTTACAGAAACTTGTGCCGGGAGTGGGGCGGGTACAGAACCCAGAGCAGAACCCTGCGCTTGAGAAGTTCCGGCTCTACGCCAATGCGTACTACGACATCTTCAACAACGGGGGGTGTAACTACGCCAAGGACATCTACCGTTGGTTCCCCGGCGCGATGAGTCTCGCCAAGCGAGAACGATGGGACGCGATCTTACCCATCACCGAGCCGCGCATGGACAAGATCATTCTCGCCGCTGCCAAGGAGCAGGGGCTGATCACCGAGGAGCAAGCAGCATGAAGAAGTTTGTAGTGTCGCTCGCCCGGATCGAGCATCGGATTTACCAGATCGAGGTGGAGGCAGCGGATGCCATCGAGGCAAGAGAGTTAGCCGACGAGATGTGGACGGAGGATGACGAGGCGTTCACCGACATGGGCTGTGTCCACGCCGAGGAGTACATCGAGCAAGTGAAGGAGCAAGCAGCATGAACGAGACAGACCTACAGATCTACGAGATGTATTTCGTGGACGGCATGAAAGAATCCGAGATCGCCGAGTCGATGGGCTTATCCCTTCTGACCGTGAATGAGGTGATCGCCGTGTTTGAGGACGTAAGGAAAAGCAGCATGAACACCAAACAAATCGACGCCATACGATGCGCTCAAGCAGATCTCATCGGTGCATACCAAGCATTTAAACGAGGCGACCTCTATGCCCATGACTGGAAGGCACACTTGTTGACTATCGAGGAGTTGACCGAGGCGTTCGCGGATATCGTCGAGCCGTACAACGAGGAGGACGAGGTATGAACGACGAACAAATCTACTGGTATGCCCGTGGATATCACGACGGGCGGGTAGTGGGGGCAGGGGTGGAGGAAGGATTGGACGCCATCGGAGACGATGCTGATCGCGGTGCTAATCGCGTGGCCTACAAACAGGGGTACGACGTTGGGGTTTCAGATTACTGCGACCTCGATATGCCAACGGGAGCAAACCGATGAAACTCATCGCGACTAAGACATTTAAATCCTCTCTCATCATGGAGGGATCATGGGGTGAGCAGTCTCTCGGTGAGCATGAGAGCGTGATGGAGTTGTATCTAACCGAGGACAAGACCCGAGGCTTCATCGAGTGGGATGTACCGGAACTACAGGAGTTGACCGAGATCGGTCTGTGGTTTCAAACGCATGGGGGCAAGATGATGTTGACCGATTACGACGGCGTGTTCTCTCTCCCGTACGAGGCCATCAAGATGCTAGAAGAAACGGGCGTGTATGTGGGTGCGGAATTCAAATGAGATAGACAACCTCAAAAGATTAGATTAGATTCGGAACGTAACTTACATTTCACTACAGGAAAGCAATCATGAACAAAGATCAAAATTGGTGGGAAGACCAAGACCGTGATGACGCTTGGATCAAGCAGCAGGGAGAAGAACTGCAACGCTACGACGAGGAGAGCGACGAGCCTATCTATGCTGACGGGTTCGATGATGCACTCCTAGGTTTGGGTGTGCAGTTCAATCAGCGCGTAGCCATCTACGACTACGACAAGTGCCTCGACATTCTAGAGAAGAGCGGGATGCCGCCCGAGGATGCCATCGAGTACATGGAGTACAACGTGCTAGGCGCGTACATGGGTCGCCGCACTCCGGTGTTCTTGAGCAAGTACATCGAGCGTAAGCCCAAGCGTGTGCGCTCCCAGATCACAGGCCAGTTGGAGTTGGACTTCGGAGACAAGCCATGAAGGACATCACATCAGGCGTGTGGGATCGCGGCACATGGGAGAAGGTCGAGTGGGACTTCTATCACTTGATCGCCCAAAAGAAATCTTCGTATCAGGGCTTCATCAATGCGCGGTATGAAGACCTAGTAGCGGTGTTCGGTGAGCCTCGCGAGTGCTACGACGGGAAGGTGCAGGTCGAGTGGCTCTTGGCCTTTTACGATCCTGAAGAGGATAGGTATATCGCTGCGTCGATCTACGATTGGAAGATGACGCCGATGTATTGGAGAGATGGCGCGTACTACGGATGCACACCAGAGATGATCACCACATGGCACATCGGCGGGATGGATTTAAATGCTGTGGACTGCATCAAGTCCGTGTTGGCTAGAGAGGTGAGGGCTGCGGCATGAAGCCTGACATTTACAAACTGATTGAGAAGTGCGTTGAGGATGGTGTCGCTTATGGGATACACCGAGCCTACAAACACAACGACACGCCAACGCCAGAGCAGATTCAAGAAAAGA
>Ga0129333_10003448_pt1 | contig 14802 bp, 29 predicted proteins | sample CPB6_08_DNA_FD_94474 | JGI IMG/M metagenome (GOLD analysis project Ga0129333, IMG submission 94474) | Freshwater to marine salinity gradient microbial communities from Chesapeake Bay, USA - CPBay_Sum_0.6_0.8_DNA | ecosystem: Environmental > Aquatic > Marine > Coastal | place: USA: Chesapeake...
CTTCATAAGCAGATTTATAGAAAGCGTCATCAGTTGCAAACATAAAAGCTTTTTGAGCAAGGTTTGGTCTATTTGAATCCTCGCTTGCATTATGACTACCAGAAGCTACATCTGCCGCTGTCCTGATAGTAAATATACGTTTTGCATAAGTAGTAAAAAAACTCTCCATCTGGTCGGGAGTTTTTTCAAAAGAATAACCGGAAGCAAGTATAGCTCCAATACTTGTTCCGCACATAACATCAACATATTTCCAGAAATCAGTTTGCGGTATTCCCCATTGATGTAAGAACTTCTGCATAAAACGATTAGAGCCGTAACCCTTAGTGCCACCACCACAAAAAGAAAATATCCTTAGTGTATTTGTATCCACAATTATACCCAGATTGTATTATCAACAACATTTTTATATTTGAAATCAACATTGTATCTGTTCTTCATACAATCCTCAAGACTATATCTTAAACAATCTACTAAATGATTGTTTTTATCTTCTATCTCATCTTTAATTTGCCCACTATGTCTATCAGTTTTGTATTTTAAATTATAAACTTCTTTTAAGAACTCTTGACATCTTGGGTGTACGTAGCATTTTTTAAATGTTTTTATGTAAGTAATACCCGCTTCAATTGACCCCCTACCTTTAATTGCAGGTTTGCATGGATATTCATATTTGTTAAGTAAATCAATCAAATCAGGGCTTGAACTATCTGCCGTTATTATATATTTTCCTTTTTTCTTATAATCTTTAAGTACTTTTTCCAATTCTTCACCAAGACAATCAACGCTTATATGTGATTTTTTAAATTCATGAGTAACGTAAAGATTTTCATTTTGAATATAACATCTAATCCCAGCACTTGCATCAGTCCAACCAAAATCAAGCCCATAGTAAGGAAATATTCCTTGTGGTTCTTCAAATTCCTGTATTACAAAGAAATCTTTTTTAAACACATGTTTTTCAGTATTTATTAAACATTCACCTCCGTAAACGTGCATATAAGTATTAAAATCATTTTCTCTCATCCTAACGATTTTAGCAATAGCATCACTGCTTAAATGTGGGTTATTATACCAGTTTAATTGTTTGATAAATAAATCATCACCATATTTCTTTTTGCCGTTTACAATAAATTCCTGATATAAAAAGTCAGTTTCATTTTCAGGATTCATTGTAACCCATAATTCACACCCTTGTTCTCTAAGCGTGTTGTCTACTATATCCCAAGCATATTTACTAATAAACGATCCCTCTTCAAGCCATAAAATACCGATATTCTCAACTGATTTTATACCAGATGTACGATAATCTCGTATACCTTTAAAAAGTATTTCAACTCCTGTTAATTTATTTACAATATAGGTATCTGTGATGTGAAAGAAATTTCTATATTCTTCTACTCCATCAATTACTCGCATATACAAAGCATGGACACTATCTTTAATATCACCTAAATACTCTCTCCCAGCTACTATTTTTCTTCCCATAAATTCTTTATTGAAAGATAATCGCAAATGTGCTTTTACAACAGACGTAGATTTCATGGACATACGCCCACCATGTAAAACTTTATATGATATAGGTTTATAAAGATTATTTTCCCAAGGTTCTAAGTTGTAAATATCAAATTTATTCATCTTCTAAAGAATTGTTTTTTACAACAGAAATAGACATTATTTTCTTATGATATTTATCCATTAATTCCTCTTCATAATTACCATCACTATTAATAATTTTTAATGGTTTATTCAAGAATTCCTGTGTTATTGTGATATTAGTTGCTTCATCTTCTTTTTTCATCTTCATTCTATTATTCAAATAATAAAACAGACTTGCTTTACAACCTGACCTTATATTCTGAACTAATATACTTGATACTTCTGCCATAAAAGTACCTTGTCCTATTTCAAAAGCTTTTTTAAGTTCAGGTAGTTTTTCTTCTCGTTGCAAATAGGTATTTAACGACATATTAAATCGTCTAGCAATTTGTTCTTTAGTCATACAAATAGCCATTTCTTGAACTTTAGCAATATTTTCATCTGTAAACTCAACTTCTTGCATGCAAGAAAGTTCTTTTTTTGCAATTTTCTTACTTATTTTTTCCTGTAATTTGTCATTTTTACGCATTAAACCAGAAAACTCTTCTTTTTGAATAATTAGAATATTTGAAATACGTTTTAAACCATCTTCTAACTTTTTTTGATTTGTTTTCAAAACGTCAATTTCATTTTTATGATGTTTTAATTGATTATTACATTTTGTTAATTCAAATTCAATATCTGACATTTATCATAATCTACCAGCTAAGCCAACACAGCCAATATAACCATATTGTTTTATATATTCTAAATCTTCAAGTATTTTCTTTTTTTTCAATTGTTGCTGCCTTAATTTGAATTTATCAAAAGCATCATCGTTAATAATAAATATTCTACGATTAGCGTTAGAATTTATCCTATCCCACTCATCATAGACCTTTTTAAACTTTATATCGTCAACAGAACTATATTTGTTTATATGATTCTGAGATATGTTGATTTTAATCATTTAAACGTCTGTTCTTTATAATCATCAAAAGCAGATCTTTTTTGTATTGCTTTTTCAGTGCCGATTATTTCAAAAAGTATTTTTATATTGGTTTTTAATGTTGTGTTTTCAAGTTCAATATTTACTAATCTATTTTCCAATTCAGCTATTCTCTCAAGTATGGTTCTTTCTTCAAACATTGGTTTTTGCAGATCTAAATTTATCCTTCTATCTGTTTTATCATTTAATAACATAAAATTAATCCAATTTTTACAATAAAATAATTCATATAGCGACTTAATATAACGCATTTTCACATTATTGTCAAATTTACCTAAATATTAGAATAACGAGTTTTAAACCACCATAGGAGCGTAAGTTTATTTTTAATGATAGTTTCCCTATTAAATTTTAAATTACGATTGTATGGTGGCTTAAAATGGCTAAAAACTGTATTTTTTATTAAAATCTATGTAGACTTGTATTAATTCTGGCGTCTTGACCATTAAATTTAATTCTTTAGCTGCATAATTGATATGTTTTGAAGTGGTACTACTCCAATAACCTAATCTCCATAAAGTTCTATTTTCAATATCAATTTCTGCAACTTTCGTATTGTATGAATAAACAAAAAAATCATCATAGCTTAAATTTTGTCTGTATTTAATAAACTTCATATAAATAACCTCTTTTATTGTTGTATTCTAATACATATAATAGTTTTTAATTGTTGTCAACAGGTATTTTTATTAATTCAAAAATATTTTATTGACATATCCACAAAGAAAATCGTATGATTCACAGATAAAACTTAACTCATAAAAAGTTATCCACAAAGTTATCCACAGTCTAAAAAATAGGAATACCATCCGATACCATTAAATACCATCCAATACCATCTATAAACCCTTATAGAAACAGGGGAAAATACCATAAATACCAACTTTTGCATTTTTTTCTCACGTGCGTATACAAAAAGAAAATCTCATTTATTATTTTTATTTTCTCTTATGTGTACGTAGAAAGATGGTATTAATGGTATTATACGCAGGTGATAAAAGGCTCGCCATCCAATACCATCCAATACCATCCAATACCATCTTTTGTAAAAAATAATACCATCAATACCATAAATACCATCTTTTTAACATTTTTTAAAATAAAATAATTAATATAAACAATAATTAATTAAACAATTATTAATAAATTAGTTAATACAAATATTAATAGATTAATTATTATTTAATTATTCACATAAAAATATTTTTAAAATTAATAAAAATATCTATTGACAACAATTAAAAACTATTATATAACAGATTTATCAAGAAATTTATGTGCAACCTTTTCTTGTAGAAGTAAAGTCAAATATAATCAACAATTAAAGAGAGATAAAATTATGTTAACAAAACAATTCTCCGGAATACACATTGAACCTTTTTATAAACAACATTACTTACCGAGATTTGAATTAAACAAGAGATTTGAAGAAACAGAAGTTGTTATTCCGGATTTCATTCTTGAAAATAATTTAAAGGATGGTTACGACATTAAACTTAAATACAACACAAATAAATACGACAGCTTTTTGGATTATGTACAGGATAAGTACGATGTGCTTTATTATGAAGCTAAAGACTTTTTAGAAGCTGACTGTTTAATGTATAACTATGTGTATGAGCCTCGTATATATGATGAAGAAATTGCCTACCTTTGCAGATTTATACCTTTTGAAATACGGACTGAAGATGAAGACTTACAGCTATTGTCTTTCGGAGGTTGTGGTATGGATTTTACATATAAACTTGAAGCATATCAGTTACTAGCTGACGGCTCTTATGATGAACGCTCTTACTTTGCCGAAAAAGGTATTAGTTACTTTGAATATTATTACGGCAAGGATAGTAAAGTAGTAAAAGAGATTAGTAAATTGCTTGAAAACAGTAAGGTAGCTTAAAATAAATGTAAGAGGTAAAACAATATGAAAGGTTTATATATAAGTTATTTTGATGACTTCCCTAAAGAAAGTACAACTACTGAATTATTTTTACATAAGGAGCATACTATTGAGGATATTAAAAATATACTGAAAAAAGCTTATTTGGATGCTCGTAAATATAATACAGATGATAATTTTCTTGAACTTATTGCTATTAATAGTGATTGTGAATTTTCTTTTATTCCAACAAAAAAGAAAGATCGTAAGTTATTCAGACATAATCACGATTGGGATTATGAGCTGACACTTAGAAGAAATTGTGGGAAGCGAGATACAGAGAGATTATTAACAACCTGCCCTCTTAATACATCCATGAATAAGTTTATTCTTAAACAATATGTATATAGATTTAAAAGTCTGCTGGATATTGATGTAGGTTATCATAGATTACAAACAATAAAAGAAAACTATAAACTTTTAGTAAAAGAACAAATAACTATTCAAGAATCAATTAACATAGAAGTATTTATTAATCAATAATAAAAAGAGGTAAAATAATATGAGCAAATTTGAAATAAATTTTTTTAGTTTAACTGAAATTGACGGAAAATATAAAGAGGAAATTTTTTATTATTACAGTTTAAAACTATCAACACTAGAAGACGTAAAGAGCTTTTTTGCATCAGATTTTTATAATAATGCTTGTGAAGATATTGGAGGAATCGGTGATGGAGTTATAATTACTCAAAACGACAAGGTTATATATAAAGAAATAAACGAGGGGTTGTTTGATAATAAATTCTTGATTTATAGAAATAGTGAGGATGAAATATTTTATATAGAGCAGCAAAATGATGATATTGAAGATAAAGACCTTGTTGTTGTAGATAAATATAATATAGCAGGACACGGGTATTGTTTTGAAGAGGTAAATATTAAAGAAGAGGTAATAGCATGAGTAAAGGAAATAGAAAGAAATACGATTATATAGATGATAATTATACTCTGGCAGAAATTGATACTGAGATTAATTATGATGAAAAACAGGCTTTAGCAAGATATAGACAAATTGTAGAGAATAGAAAGAAAACTGAAAATACTTCTTGTGATAGTATTTTGTACTTTTTAAATTAATGAATAGGTATATAAAATGAGTAAATTTAAACAACAGACTAGATTTGAACAATTATTACTAGAAGAAAACCTAGTATACAACAATCAAAAACCTAAATATGAAATGAGGGTAATACATGCACCTAATAAAGGCAAAAATGCTTCGGATGATGATATAATACACAGCGAATTACAGTTTACAAGTCTAACTGATTTCAACTTCTTTTTGTTATCTGATCATTACGACAATATTGATAAATATGATGATGACAGAATAATAGTTGTTAATCTTGAAACAGACGAGATTGTTTTTGATACTGATAGAGATGATTAAGGAGTAATGATATATGGATAATTACAAGAAATATAGGGGTAAATGTAAAATATTTGCTGAAGAGGAAGTTAGAAAAAACAGTAATTTGAAATTAGTCAAAGGTTGGTACTATTGTCCTATTTGGAATACTGAAGAGCAACATTATTGGTGTGAAAATGAGAAAGGAGAGATAATAGACCCGACTAAATTACAGTTTCCTTCAAAAGGAATGGGTAAGTACAAGAGATATAACGGAGTTTTACCGTGTTCTTGTTGTAAAACGGATATAAAAGAAAGTGAGATAGAAGAAAGTTTAGTACATAGTAAGTATATTTTTTGTACTACGCAATGTTATTCAAAATTTGTTATGGGATAGATAAATGAAAATAGAATGTGCTGAATGCGGTAAGGAGTACGATCCTGATGATTTAATAGATATAGGGGATAAAGAATTTAATAGTAAATTGAATGAAATTAATAAGTTTTTAAAAGAGATAATAAAATGATAATAAAATTACCTAAAGGAAATAATCAAACTCGTCCTTTTTCACTAAAAGAAGGAATAATGAGACCAAACTATGATAAAAAGGAATACGAAGTATATAGCAATGGTGAATGGGTAAGTACCGGAAAACCGATAATAGAAGAGGATATATAAATGAACATTATTGAAGCAGCAAAAGAATGTAAAAACGGTAAATATATAAAACGTAAAGAATGGGTAGGTTTCATATTTGTTTTATTTAATAATAACAGTTTACTCTTTAAATACTCTCAAGATAACAGAATAATTGATTTAAACATTAAGCTTAATGACCTATTAGCAGAGGATTGGGAGGTGGTGGAATGAATAAAGAAATTATATTAAATGTTGGTAGTGGAATATATCAGATGAGATTTGATCCAGAAAATCACGAAGGCTTTAAAATGGTTTGCTTAGAAACAGACTTTATACTACATAACAAAATTAGAATATTACCAATATCTTATTTAAATTTTAAAAAGATATGCAAGTATAAGCCTGAGATTGGGAAACATTGGAGGATTAAACAAAATGAGCGATATTGAATTGATTATACTAGTCCACGAAATACTACTTATTGTTGGACTAATAGGACTTGGTTTTAACTTATATTATAACTTTAAAGATTAATAAAATGAATATGAAATACATAATAGCCATTATGATTATAGCAATGACAGGATTTTACTTTGAGTTTTACCACAATAAAGACAGGGTAATTGACGATAGAATGTACGAAATGGTGAGGTAAGTATGAAATTATTTAATAACATAACAAGGTTTAAGGAAGCTTTGAAAATTCAAGCTGATAGAGAATACAGACAATTAATTGAAAAGGCAGTTAATCTTGACATTACCGACTTTGATTACTCTACCTATGATCCGCAAGGATTAAGACATAGAATAGGTGAGAAGTTGAATGAGATATCTGTTAATGAAAATAGAAATTTGAGAATGGATTTTTATAATATGAATAGTAGGGGGTGTTAGTTATGAGTATAGTAACAATATTATGTATTTGTTATTTTTGGGCGGTTATTTGTCAAATATTTGATTTATAGGAGGTTATTAAATGATTTTAGAAGCAGATTTATTAGTAAATTTAAAAGAACTTAAAAACTATGATAGATTGGTAATGTTATCTACAGTTTATAACAAATCTCTTCTTGAGATGATAGACGACATACTTGGTAAAATTGAAATTATAAATGAAGAGGAAGTAAAATGACAGACTATAAAGCAAAACACAGAGAACTTTATTTGGAAGAACTGAAAGAAATTTTAAAAAACCATAATAGCGGTGCAAACGCAGGAGTGGAAAAACTTACATTAAGTAGAATTTTTTACTTAATAGATAATTTTAACTTAAATGATATGACTGAAGTTACTTCAATATTGAAATTGTTAAAAGATAATTTATCTTATGATGATTTTAAATTTGTTTGTACATGTGAGTTTGGTGATTATTCTACTAATTCATTACAGAAAATTACTTATAATATGTTTAAAGATTCATTTATAGATATAATTCTAGAAAGTAGGTATGTGTGATGAAAAATAAATTTGAAGATTGGATGAATAATCAATTTGCACCATGGGCATTAACAGTAGTACTTGGAACTAATTTTTGTGTATTCATGTTGATACTTGGACAATTAGCTTTTGGTAAATGAGTTATGAAAAATTTTGAAAGAGAAGTTGATAAACTAGCGTGCGATAGTATATTAAATGATATCCCTAAAAATCCTAAAGGCGGTTATAATAATCAACCTGTCGGTGTTGACTTAGATCAAATAGCTATCTTAAGAGGTTTAAGCATTATTAGAAGCAATGATACAGGCTATAAAGTAACAATAAGTGCGTTGGTTCGTGAAGCTATAAGGGATTTATTTATCAAATATAATATCAATTAAATAATATGAAATATGCAATTACAACGTTTCCTCACCTAAAAGTATCTTTTGTGGGGCAGGAGGGAGTACATTTTAACGAGCTATCTGTTAAGGATATTTATAGTAGATTTCTAAAATACAAGGATAAGTCAAGCGACCTTAAGGATGAGCAGAAACACTTTATACTAGCTAAATATAAAGACACATCATTAGCTAGAACAAGTGAGAATATAGATTATTATAGCGGACTGGTTATTGATTTTGATAGCTACGGAAAGAATTATAATTACTTGAAAGAGGAAATTATCGACACCTTAAAAGGAATTGATATTTTGTTTTATACGACAAGTTCTCATACTTTTGATGCTCCTAGAGTAAGGCTTATTATTTTCTGCAATAGGAATTTCAAGTCTGATGAGAAGACGAATATACTTGTTAATCTAACACAAACGTTTAGTACTGATTTGGTAATGGCAATTGACCAACATAATACGTTCGGCAATAACGCTTTATCAAGATTGCCATATAACTCACCTGAATTTGAAATGGTTTATTGCGAGGGATTAACATATGACATAGGTGATGATTTAACAAATAACACCTCAAACAACAATGAGAAACAAGGATTAGAGGAGGTAGAATTAAAGAAAACATTTAACAATATCCCAGTTCAAGATTTAACAACTGATAAAATAAAAGAGTTGTTAGTAGAGTATAAAAAGATAGTTGGTTTTGATGAGACAAAAGGTTGGTTTAATGACTATGAAACTTGGGTAGAGGTAGGCAGTATTCTTCATCATCAATTTAAGGGAAATGAAGAGGGGTTATCACTGTGGAAAGAAATATCTTGTGAGGATGGACATACAATAGAATACACTTATAAAAAATTCTCTAATGATAAGGAAAACCCCAAGACTTTCAAAACCATAATGAAAGCTGTAAGAGAAAGTAAGATACCTCCTAAAGTAACATTATTTGACCCTGACGCACCTCCTCTTAAGGTAGATAAAAATAAGACTGTAGATGTAAATACATTTCCGCATTTACATCATGGTAAAACAACGATTAAACCTAAGGATACTTACGACAACTTTGTGCATATAATGAAGTTTTACAATGTTGATTTAGGTGTTGATATCATAACCAAAAAAGTAACCTTATTCGGCAATGGCGATCAGAACGCAAACCAAGAGGATATTTTGGATTTGATGGAAATAAATAACATGTCAAGTAAGAGTAGGGGTATAAGATATATTAATAAATATGCTAATGAAAATAGATATAATTCATTTTACAATTTGTTAACTAAAACAAAATGGGATGGGATATGTAGACTAAATGATTTTTACAATACCTTACAAGTAAAACCTGAACATATAGATTTGCGTAATACTTTTTTACTTACTTGGCTTAAGCAGTTTATCTATACGAGTTGTTTTACAAGCAAGTATCCATATGAAAGTAAGAAAATAAGCAGATTGCTTTTAGTATTGCAATCAAAACAGGAGGGAGGAAAGTCAACATGGGTTAAGAACTTGATGCCTGCAAAAATGGAAAAAGACTTTATAAATATAGGTGCTACCCTTAAGACTGATGATGATAGACATATGCTCGGATTAGTTACTAAGCTTATTGTAGAACTAGGGGAAATTGAGAAGTCATTTAAGCATAGCGATATAAATGCTTTTAAAGCTTTTTACGGCAGAACTGTAGATACTCTCAAGATGATATATGTAACTTTCCCTGTGGATTTTGAGAGAACAACAAGTTTTATAGCAACAACTAACGATTTCTACTTTTTAAAGGATAACACAGGTTCTACTAGGTTTATGATTATTCCTTTGGACGATGATTATAAGGATGAAAAAGGATTATCCATCCTTTGTAACGGAAGACATAAAATAGATATGCTTATGCTTTACAGACAGGTTTTTGAAAATGAGGATTGGGTTAACTTTGAACTAAGCGTGGAGGATAAGGAAATTCAAAAGGAACTTAATAATCAATTCACAATGAACGATACAATGGAGGATTTGTTTTTTGAAGAGTTTTCAAGAGAAATAAACGATAACGCACCTCTGTATACCTGTACTGAAATATTAAGGAAACTAGGTTATTCTGCTACTACTATACATAAGAAAACAAGAAATGAGCTAGCTAGCATGCTTCGTAAATATAAATTTCCATATTTGGTTGGATGCAAGAAATTTAAGTTAATAGCATTAAGAAAAGAGGTGCAAATAAATGATAGTGAAATACAGAAAGAAGCTTATTAGAAATCTGGGTAATTATGAAAATATAACTGTTGAGATAGAACTTGAGGATAACGTAGTTTATGAACGTGGGGAAACCTATGAAAGTTGTTATGATAAGCTAAGTAGTTATGTAAGTGAGTCTTTAAGAAAAGAGAACAGGAAAATAGATGAATATTTGAAAACAAGAGGTGTAAAGTGAAAATATTTAATGAATGGACGTTATTATTCTTATCGGTTGCTTTATTCTTCATATTAAAAACTATTAATGATAGACATTATAACGATACAAAACTCTATCTAGTTGAGATTGTGCTAGAAAATAACCCTGATTTGTCAGAATTTGAGTTGGAAGCAAGAGTTAATAAGTTATTTGAAATAGTGAAAGGTAGGTAAGAAGAATGAATGATGAAGAAATAAAAATAGCTATAGTAAAAGAAAGATTTAGAAATGATGAAGAATTTAGAAAAAGAGTTATTGAATTATGGGTTTATTTAATTGACGCTGAAAAAGAGAGGTTAGAAACAAGAAAATGAATATAATTGAAGCAGTAAAACTAATTAAAACAGGTAAAAAAGTTAAGAGAAAGGGAAAGCGTAGTATAGATACTATAAAAGATATGAAACAAGGTGAACATCATTACGAGATATATGATCTTAAAAGAGGTTGGTTAAAGTTTTTTTTAGAAGATGATATATTAGCTGATGACTGGGAGGTAGTAGAATGATTAAATTTCTAATAGGGTTTGGAATAACTATATTATATCTTATTATTTATGAAATTAGTAAAAGAACTGATACTTTTACAAACTTGATTACAATAATAATTCTTTGCAGTGGTTGTTACTATCTTGGCGATATGGTTATGTATAAATATATGAGTAGTTTATCATGAAAAATGAAGAAGAAATTTTTATGGAAGAATTGAGAAAAATTAAGATAGCAAATAAAAATAGTGAAGATTTTAGTAAAGAATTTGCAACTATGATTATAAATAAATTATTAAAGGATTTAAAATGAAAAAACATAGTGATTTCTCACCTAGTTCTTTTGAACGTAGGTTTTTATGTTCAGCTTCTTATATGATGGAAAAGGATTTGCCACCTACTAAAAGCAAATACGCTGATGAGGGTACTTTATTGCATGAATTAGTTACCATTGATATACGGGAGTATTTAAGAATACAAAACGATAAACCAGTACTCGACGCTTATTTACATTATTTGGAAAATGTAAAACATAATGAAAATATCAACAAACATCTTATTGTAGATGTTTTTAAGTCTTTTGTTGAAATTAAAAAACAATTGTTTGATGTAGATGTAATTTTAGATAAAAAGTTTGCTCTTGAATATTTAGGTGATAATGAAGCAGGAACAGTAGATTGTATTATTACCGGTAAAGATTTTGATGATAAGCATCAGGTTCACGTAATTGATTTCAAGTTTGGTTATGGTGTAAAGGTAGATAGCTATATGAATTTTCAGCTATTAAATTATGCTAAAGGTTATATAAAAAGTAATTACCATACTATAAAGGATTATGATTTACATCTTCATATATTTCAACCGACATTTTCTAACAGTTGTTGGAGTTTGGATGAAGAGGAAAAATACAAATGGATTATCAGTGATAACTTTTACAAAAACGTAGTAAGTAAGTGTAAAAAGCTAGAACCTGAATTTAATCCTAGTGTAAAAGCCTGTAAATTCTGTCGTGCAAAGGCTATTTGTAAGCCATTATCTACTAACATTGTCGTTAAGGATAAGTACACATTAACAACTGATGAGATAAAAGATTTTCTTGACAAAAAGGAGTTAATACTGTTATATATTATGGGCTTGGAAGATCACGCTAAAGGTATTCTTGAAAACGGCGGACACATTAACGGCTATTCTCTAGTAGACAAATATTCAAATAGAAAATGGGTATCTGATGCTGAAAATGAGTTAGTTAATATGTTGGGCGATGATGCTTATAATATCAAGAAAACCATTATCGGAATAGGACAAGCTGAAAAATTATTAGGTAAAGAGCAAGTAGATAAATTAACCGAGAGAGAGTATTTAGGTAAAATTATCATAGCAGCAGAAGACGAATTAAAAGATATAAATTAAAAAGGTAAAATTATGAATAACGAAAATAAAGATTTAAAAGTAATATTAGCTAATGTAAAAATTAGTTATCCATCATTATTTAGGAAAATTAATAATCCTAAATTTCCAACAGAAGAAGCAAAAAGAAAATATGGTTGTAATTTTTTATTACACAAAACAAAACATGCTGAAAAAATAGCAGAAATAACAGCTGGGTTAAAGAACCTTTGTAAAGAAAACAAAATGGCTTATGCTGATAATAAGTATTCAATATTTGAAGACATGGCTATTGTTGCCGATGCTGACAGTAGTAAAGAAAAATTACGTGATTATTTTAAATTAAGTGCAAAATCATACGATAAACCTAACGTTACAGATATAGATAATCAAAAAGTACATGATGAAGAATTAGTAAAAGCAGGTGATATTGTACACGCATCGGTTGTTTTTAGAGCAGTACCTAAAGATAGACCTACTCTACTTAGTTGTCAGTTAAATCATGTTAAACATATTAGACATGAAGCTCCTATTATAACAAGCGGTGTTCCGGAAGACGCAACAGATAAGTTTGCATTACTTACTGATGATGTAGAACCGGAAAACACGGCAGAAAACGAAGTAGATTTATTCTAACATATTAACAAAATGAAATGGTTCTTGGATACCGAGTGTTATCCTAACTATTTTCTTATCGTACTCAAATCCTTAGATGGTCAGTTATTGGAGTTTGAGTACGATCATGAAATTAGTTTTGATAAAACACGATTGGTAAATATATTATCACGTGATCTTACAATAGGTTTTAATTCCAGATTTTATGATATTCCTATGATAATGCGTTTTATTAAGGAAAATGATAAACCGACTAATGATCAGTTGAAAAGATTATCTGATGATTTGATATTAAGTGATAATAGTTTTGATATTATTAGTAATAACTTCCTATGGACACCTCGCAAGTGGAATCATATTGATATAATTAGAGTTCTACCGAGTAAATGTTCACTTAAAATGTATGGTGCAAGAATTCATACTAGAAAATTACAAGACTTACCTTACGACCCGTCAAGAGTGCTTACAAGAGAAGAGAAAAATATACTTAAAGTTTATTGTATTAATGACGTTGATATTACAAGAGATTTGTATTTGCAAATACAGGATGAATTAAAGCTTAGATGGGAAATAGGAAAAGAACTAGGTGTTGATTGTAGAAGTAAGTCAGATGCGGATATTGCAGAGATTTATTTTAAAAATAAGTTTGCAGATAGTTTTATTCCTAAAGAACAACGTTTAAGTTTTAAATATAAACCTCCTCGTTATATTTCTTATCATAATGAGAATATAACTAATATATTAAAGGAAATAACAGAATTCGAGTTTACTGATAAAACCAATTTGAAGAAAGATATTAGTTTTGTCGGTAGGGAAATAAAAACCAAGACTAATAGTTTTACAATAGGGATTGGGGGTCTTCATTCAAAAGAGGAAAGTATATCAGTATTTACAAATGATGATCAATTTTTGATAGATATTGATGTTACTTCATATTATCCAAGTATAATTATAAACAATGGAATATATCCAAGTAATATAGGCAAGGAATTTCTGGAATTATATAAGTCCTTGCGAGATAGGCGTCTGCAAATAAAGGATAAGGCAAGTACTCCTAGTAAGTTTTACAAGATCGTACTTAATGGAACTTTTGGTAGACTCGGTTATAAGAAAAGTATTTTGTACGATTTAGAAAAAATGATACAGACTACTATAACAGGTCAACTATGTTTATTAATGCTTATTGAAGAATTGGAAAAACATGGGTTTGAAATAATATCCGGTAATACTGACGGACTTACTGTAAGGGGAAAGATACGTAATACTGATAAGTTTGATGAGGTGTTGGAAAAATGGGAGTTTTTGACCGGTTTTGAACTGGAAAAAACACATTATGATAGAATTTACATAAGAGACGTTAATAATTACTTGGCAATAAAGTCTGATGGTGGAGTTAAGACTAAAGGATTTTTAAGTATGAATGATTTATCAAGGAACGCTCATCTTGGAATAGTAAAAAAAGCTGTTAAGAATTACCTTACAAACGAATATCCTATAGAAAATACTATTAGAAACGGAGCAAAAGAAGATTATATCTTA
>Ga0129333_10003449_pt1 | contig 14801 bp, 15 predicted proteins | sample CPB6_08_DNA_FD_94474 | JGI IMG/M metagenome (GOLD analysis project Ga0129333, IMG submission 94474) | Freshwater to marine salinity gradient microbial communities from Chesapeake Bay, USA - CPBay_Sum_0.6_0.8_DNA | ecosystem: Environmental > Aquatic > Marine > Coastal | place: USA: Chesapeake...
GGCAACCGGACGCCCCGTGGAACTCTTCGACGAGCGGATGACCACCGTCACCGCCGATCGAGCACTGCGTGAGGCCGAGATCTCGGCCTCGTCGCGACGACGGTTCGTCGACAAAGTCGCAGCTGCCGTCATGCTCCAAGCGTGGCTCGATCGTCGCAAGGCCGGTCGATGAGCAGCCGACGTCCCGAGGTCGATCGCGACCCGAATGCATTGCTGCGGACGGTGGTCGTGCTTCGTCGGCGCGAGCGCAAGTGGCTCGGCCGTATCGCCGTGGCGGCGTCGATCATCGCCTTCCTCGTGGTCACGGTCTACGGGTTGACGACCTGGCGCTACCTCCAGCGGGTGAATCCGCCCGGCGATCCCGGAGCCGCACAGACCTTCGAAGTCGTCGAGGGAGACGACTTGAACTCGCTGAGCCGTCGCCTGGAAGCGTCGGGTTTCGTCGTCGACGACTCCACTTTCCGTCGCTACGTCGACGGCGAGGGCGGGCTGGAGATCGTGCCGGGCTTCTACACGCTTCGTCCTCGCGACCACATGGGCAATCTGCTTCGGGCCTTGCGGACCCCGCCTGAAGAGACCTTCTGGAAGGTCACCATCCCCGAGGGTTACACGATCTCCCAGATGGCCGAACGACTGACCGAAACGGTTCCCGGATTCGATGGCGCCGCCTTCGTGTCACGCGCTTTCGATCCGGACGCGCCGATCATCGAGAGCCGGTACGCCCCAGGCGTCACCAATCTCGAGGGCCTGCTCTTCCCCGACACGTATTCGATCGCCGGAGACGAGACGCCCTCTCAGATCCTGCAGCGGATGGTGCGATTGATGGAGAGGGTCGGTCGCCAAGAGGGACTGGACGACTCCGGAGCGACCGTCGGTCTCGATCCCTACCAAGTCCTCACGATCGCGTCGATGATCGAACGGGAGGCCAAGACCGAAAAGGACCGCTCGATCATCGCTCGCGTGATCTATAACCGTTTGGCCATGGGTATGAAGTTGGAGATCGACGCGACGCTCTATTACGGCCAGGACCCCGAGACGCCCTTCGACGTGCTGAAAACTCTCGACACGCCGTACAACACCTACCTCGTCGGCGGTCTTCCCCCGACACCGATCGCGAGTCCGGGTCGAGCTTCGATCGCTGCCGCTCTCGCTCCGGCGCCGAATCCGCTCCCCAGCGACCCCTTGTGTGCAGACCTGCCGACCGGAGCACCGTGCGCGTACTTGTACTACGTGCTGTCCGATCGAGACGGAAACCATACGTTCGCCGTCACACTCGATCAGCACGAAGCCAATGTGGCCACCGCCATCGCCGAGGGGGTGCTGTGAACACCTCCGAGATCACCGGTCGCACTCGAGTCGCTGCCGTGATCGGTTGGCCGATCGATCACAGCTTGTCACCCACCATTCAACGCTGGCTTTCGATCGATGGGCGTCGACTGGACCTACGTCGCCCTTCCGATCCCCGCCGGCGGTTGCCAGCCGATCCTGGAACTGTGTCGGCAAGGAGCGCTCGGTGGTCTGAGCGTGACCATGCCGCACAAGACGGCCGTGTTCGAACAGTGCGACCGGCTTTCACCGGCCGCCGAGCGACTGAGAAGTGTGAACACGGTCGTTCGAGACAGCGACGGTTCTCTCGTCGGCCACAGCACCGATGGAGATGGTTTGCTCGATTCGCTGCGAGCCGAGGACGTCGACGTGACCGATCGGACCGTTCTGGTGCTCGGATGGGGAGGCGCAGCACGGTCGGTGACCGACGCTCTTGTTCGACACCGAGCCGGACGAATCGTCATCAGCAATCGCTCCGGGGTCGACGAGAGCGAGCGTTCTGTGATCGCGCCGGATTCGTCGTCCATTCCTTGGTCCCGACGGAACGAGGTGCTCGCGTCGGTCGACCTCGTGATCAACTGCACCAGTGTCGGCATGGGTTCGTTCGGCGAGGCGAACTCGGAGGACTCACCCGTCGACGTCGCAGACTTGCGATCGGGAACCGTGGTCACCGACCTGGTGTATCACCCGCTGTCGACTCCTCTGCTCCAGGGTGCGCGAAGTCGCGGTTGTCGAGTCGTCGGAGGTCTGGGGATGTTGATCCATCAGGCGGCTCGGCAACAAACGCTCTGGATCGGCTCGGAACCCGACGTCGCCGCCATGACCGACGCCGCCCTTCGACGACTCGACGCACCCCGGTAACCTGACGACGATGTTGCGTTATCTCACCGCCGGCGAATCCCACGGTCGCGCCCTCGTCGTGATCGTGGAGGGTCTGCCAGCCGGTCTCCCGGTGACGGTCGAGGACGTTCAAGCCGAAATGGCGCGACGTCGTCTCGGCTACGGACGCGGACCGCGACAGCGATTCGAAGTCGACGAGATCACCCTCGTGGGTGGGGTTCGCCACGGACGGACTCTCGGTTCTCCCGTTGCCATCGAGATCAAGAACACCGAGTGGTACCGATCCGACAAATGGCACAAGGAGATGGATCCGGCCCCCGGTCGTACCGAGGCTCCACTCACCAGTGTTCGCCCGGGTCATGCCGATCTGGTCGGCATGCAGAAGTACGGATTCACCGACGCCCGTGACGTGCTCGAGAGGGCCAGTGCCCGTGAAACCGCCGCTCGCGTCGCGGCCGGTGCACTCGCCAAGTTGTTGCTCTCGCACCTCGGCACGTCGGTCCTGTCGCACGTTCTTCAGATGGGTCCCGTCCGCACCGACGGTCGTCGACCTCTTCCGACCGATCTCGCGTCGGTCGACGAGTCCGACGTCCGTTGTTTCGATCCGCAGGCATCGGCCCGGATGGTCACCGAAATCGAGGCTGCGGCCAAAGAAGGAGATTCCCTCGGCGGAGTCGTCGAGGTTCTCGCCTATGGCGTTCCGATCGGCCTCGGGAGTCATGTTCACTGGGATCGAAAGATCGACGGCCTCATCGCGCAGGCGATCATGAGCATCCAGGCGGTCAAGGGAGTCGAGATCGGTGATGCTTTCGACGTCGCCGGTCGGCGCGGGTCGGCGGCCCACGACGCCATCCGCTGGGACGAACCCTCCCAGGCGTACGTTCGCGAGAGCTCCTTGGCCGGAGGAACCGAAGGCGGTATGTCGACCGGTGAAGTGCTCGCTGTCCGCGCGGCGATGAAACCGCTGGCCACTCTGAACCGCCCCACCTTGCCGACGGTCGACGTCGTCACCAAGGAATCGACGGTGTCGTTCAAGGAGCGCACCGACGTCACGGCCGTTCCGGCCATGGGCGTGGTTGCCGAGACGATGGTCGCTCTCGTGCTCGCCCAGGAAGCACAGCGCAAGTTCGGCGGCGACTCTCTCACCGAGTTCGTTCGCAACGCCGAGGCGGCGCGACCCAACTGACATGTCCGCAGTCCATCTGGTCCTCGTCGGACTCATGGGTAGCGGCAAGAGCAGTGTCGGTCGCCGAGTCGCCGAGACCAGCCATCGTTCGTTCGTCGACACCGACCACCGGATCGAGAAGATCGCCGGTCAGTCCATTCGCGACATCTTCTCGAATCATGGAGAAAGCGAGTTTCGACGGATGGAGTCCGAGATCCTCCGCGACGTGCTGTCGTCCGCCACGCCGACGGTGGTGGCAACGGGAGGTGGCGTCGTGCTGAGCGAGGTCAACCGAGATCTGCTCGGTGCCCATCACGTGATCTGGTTACGAGCGACGATCGACACCTTGGCCACCCGGCTGGTCCACACGGCATCACGGCGTCCACTGCTCGACGGTGACGTTCGTGAGCGTCTACTCGCCCTCGAACGTGATCGATCCGACCTCTATCGTGTCGTATCCTCCAGGATCGTGGACGTCGACGACCTCGAAGTGGACGAGGTCGCATCGTTGGTGCTGGCCGCCGAGGCACGATCATGAGCGCGATACGCGTCGAGGTCGACCTGGCCGAGCGTTCTTACCCGATTCTCATCGGCCACGGAGCCGCCGCCGAAATCGGTGCATTGATACCGACCGATGTCCAGCGCATCGCGATCGTCACCGATCCGAGCATTCCCTTCACGATCGACCTCGGTCGCCCGACAATCACGGTTCACGTCACCGGCGGCGAAGAGGCCAAGAGTCTGACCACGGTGGAACGAATCACGTCCGAATTCGCGCGACAGGGCATCACCCGTCGCGATCTCGTCATCGGAGTCGGTGGCGGATTGGTGACCGACGTGGCCGGGTTCGCCGCTTCGGTCTGGCACCGCGGTACACCGGTGCTGCACGTGGCCACCACACTTCTCGGCATGGTCGACGCCGCGATCGGTGGCAAGACGGCCGTGAATCTGCCCGAGGGCAAGAATTTGGTCGGAGCGTTCTGGCAACCCATCGCCGTGGTCGCCGACCTCGACGCGCTCGACACACTTCCCGAACGTGAGACCAAGTGTGGTCTCGGAGAAGTAGCCAAGTATCACTTCCTCTCCGGTGACGATCTGTTGTCTCTGCCGCTTCCCGAGCGAATCGCCCGATGCGCGGCGATCAAGGCCGACATCGTGGCCGACGACGAGCACGAGTCCGGTCGTCGAATGCTCCTCAACTACGGACACACGCTGGCGCATGCCATCGAGACCTCCGGTCACCACGGTCTCGCTCACGGCGAAGCGGTCGCCGTCGGCTTACTCTTCGCCGCTCGACTGGCCCGGGCGCTCGGCCGCATCGACGACCGGCGGGTCGACCAGCACGATCGAGTCGTTCGCTCCGAATACGGTCTCGCCGACGAAGCGGTGATGGCCCGGATCGCCGAGCTCGACGTCGACGACCTGATGACCCTCCTCGCGCGTGACAAGAAGGCCACTCGCGGGCTCACCTTCGTTCTCGACGGCGCTCGAGGACCCGAAGTGATCGACGACGTCGATCGTGACGTCGTACGCGATTGCTTAATTCGATTCCTGAACTGAGCCGATCCAGTAGTTTGATCCCGTGTCGAGCGTGCTCCTCATCCACGGTCCCAACCTGAATCTCCTCGGACAGCGCGAGCCGGAGATCTACGGGACGTCGACTCTCGACGACTACGTCGCCGCCACCTCGGCGCGGGCGACCTCGCACGGACTCACTCTCGAAGCGATCCAGTCGAACCACGAGGGCCAATTGGTCGACGCGATTCACGGCGCGCGCTCGCGTGTCTCGGCCATCATCATCAACGCCGGAGCTCTGACCCACTACTCCTGGGCCCTGCACGACGCGTTGGCCACGTTTTCCGGCCCGATCATCGAGGTTCACATCTCTCAACCCAACGCTCGCGAACCTTGGCGTCACACCAGTGTGGTTGCGCCGGTCGCATCCGGATCGATCGCCGGATTCGGCATGCTCGGCTATCTGCTGGCCATCGACGCCGTGGCCGATCTGCTTCGATCGTGATCGCCCGTCTCGACGCCATTCGCCGTCTCGCCGACGGTTGGGGTCTGCTCACCGATCGCTCCGACGTGAGGTGGGCGAGTGGATTCGGCGGATCGAGTGGCTGGCTCCTGGTCGGTCCGGATCAGGCCCACCTGGTGACCGACGCGCGTTACTCGGAACGTGCTCGCCTCGAGATCGGATCACGTCCGATCGACGTCGTGACGATCGACGCGTCGAACGATCGTTATCGAATCGTTGGTCGGCTCGCCGGTGAACGCTCGATCGCCGTTCGCTCCTCGGCGGTCACGATGGACGATCTCGCACGATTCGAGTCTCTCGGAACCCGTTTGCGACCCGTCGATTTCAGCGGCTTGCGTCGCATCAAGGATCCACTCGAAGTCGAGACCATTCGCCGCGCCGCGTCCATCGCCGATCGCGCCCTCGCCGACGTCGTCGCCCTCATCGACGTGGGAGTCACCGAGGTCGACGTCCGTGACGAGCTCGACCACCGCATGCGCAGATACGGCGCCGACGGACCGTCGTACGACACGATCGTCGCCGCCGGCCCTCGACATTCCGCCGTTCCGCATCACCAACCCACCCGCTACGCATTCGCGGCCGGCGACCCGATCGTGATCGACGTCGGTGCACTGGTCGACGGTTACCACTCGGACATGACTCGAACCTTCGTGGTCGGTGAACCATCCGATCATTTCCGCCGCTGGTATTCGGCGGTCGCAGAGGCGCAGAAGGCCGGACTCGACGCGGTTCGACCGGGGGTCGAGTGTCGAGTCGTCCACGAGGAGGCTCGGCGCCGATTCGGAGACGAGGCCCCATGGTTCGTCCACGGAACGGGGCACGGTGTCGGCCTCGACATCCACGAGGAGCCGTTCCTCAACGGATCGTCCGCCGCCACGTTGTGCGAGGGAGAGGTCGTGACCGTGGAACCCGGCCTCTATCGTGTGGGATTCGGTGGCGTTCGTATCGAAGACCTGGTGGTCGTTCGTTCCGAAGGTGCCGACATCCTGACCAGCTCTCCCAAGGACCTCCTATGCCTGCCATCACGACCAACGACCTGAAGAACGGAATCACCCTCGAGCTCGACAACGGCCTCTTCCAGGTGGTCGAGTTCCAGCACGTGAAGCCGGGCAAGGGTGGAGCCTTCGTTCGCACGAAACTTCGCAACGTCCGTACCGGCAACGTCTTCGAGAAGACGTTCAACGCCGGTATTCGGGTCGAGCAGGCGATCCTCGACAAGAAGGACATGCAGTTCCTGTACCGCGACGGAGACGACTACGTGTTCATGGACACGGACACCTACGACCAGATGAACATCCCGCCCGTCGCCCTCGGCGAAGCAGCCGACTACCTGATCGAATCGATGACCGCCATCATCGCTCTGCACAACGACGAGATCGTCTCAGTCGAGATCGCCGCCGCGGTGGAATTGACGATCGCCGAGACCGAACCGGGCATCCAGGGTGATCGGGTCTCCGGCGCGCGAAAGCCCGCCACTCTCGAGACCGGCAAGGTCATCCAAGTTCCCTTGTTCGTGAACATCGGCGACCGGGTGAAGGTCGACACTCGATCCGGCGACTACATCACCCGGGTCTGACGTGACCGCCGACGATTCGGGTCACGACGACAAGAGAACACGGGCTCGCGAGGCAGCGCTGACGGCGCTCTACGAAGCCGAGACGAAGGGCATCGACCCCCGTCTCGTGCTCGAATCGCAGATCCTTCCGCCCGCCGCTCTCACGACTCTGCTGGTCGAGGGTGTTTCCGGTTCGGTCGGCGAGATCGACGAACTGATCGCCAAGTACGCCACCGGTTGGAGTCTCGATCGCATGCCGACACTCGATCTTCTCGTCCTTCGCGTCGCGACCTACGAACTCGTTCGTCGGCCCGAAGTTCCGATCGCCGTCGTGATCGACGAGGCGGTCGAGCTGGCCAAGCGTTTCAGCACCGACGATTCCGGACGCTTCGTGAACGGAGTTCTCGCCTCCATCGCCCGCGAAACTCGACCCGCTCGCTGACCGATGGATCAGTGATCGAGGGGTTCCGGCCACGGACCGGTACCGCGAGCGGCATCGGCGATGCCGGCCAGGGTGAATCCGTCGAGATGGTGCCGCATGTGATCACCGGCCTGTTTCCAGATCGCCAGAAGAACACACTGCCCTTCGTGATCGCACGACCCGTCGGCGTGTGGTTCGCCGAAGTCGCCGAGGGTGATCGGTCCGTCGACGGCCGAGACGATTTCGGAGAGTCGGATGTCCTTCGGTGCACGAGCCAAGGTGTAGCCACCGCCGACGCCACGCTTGGAGCGCACCAGGCCGGCTCCTTTCAGGGCCAACAGGATCTGCTCGAGGTAGGGCTGGGGCAGTCCGGTGCGGTCGGCGATGTCGCGTACCGACGTCGGGCCCGACTCCTCGTCGTGCAGAGCCAAACTGAGGAGGGCCCGACACGCATAATCACCACGAGTCGAGACGCGCACGTCCGCATCGTAGGCGCAGAACGCTCGTGGGGAGCAGGATCGTCCCCGACTCCGGAATGTGCTGGACTGACGTGATGTCCGCTCGACCGGTTCCTCGTCGCCCCGATTATCGGGGTGACTGTCTCACGAACGTGGTCCCGGGTTGCCTCGTGTCGGGGGCGGGGCGCCGTCCCGACTGGTTCCCCGAACCGCTCCGACGAGCCACCCGGACCGTCCTCGTGGTTCTCGACGGTCTGGGGTGGCGACAGATCCTCGACCACCGGTCCCAGTTGCCGGTCGTCTCGTCGATGGTGGGCGGACCCATCACCACGGTCGCACCGAGCACCACCGCCACGGCCCTCACGAGCCTCGTCACCGGCGCCACACCGCTGCAACACGGCATCGTCGGATATCGCATGGACATGGGTGACCTGGTCATGAATTCTCTGAGCTGGAGCGGTCACAAACGGGGGGAGCGGAGACGAGATCTGCGGTCCACGTATCCACCTCGTCACGTACAGCCCGTTCCGTCGTTCTGTGGTCAGTCGGTTCCTGTCGTGACCAGAGCCGAGCACATCGGATCCGGTTTCACCGAAGCGCATCTCGACAACGCCCTCCTGTACGGGTGGCGAGCCGAGAGTTCGATTCCCATCGAGATTCGATCGGCACTCGACGCCGGCCACCAGTTCGTCTACGCGTACTACGACGGAGTCGACAAGATCGCGCACGAACGGGGCTTCGGTCGCTTCTACGAGGCCGAGTTGCGCGCCGCCGATGCTCTCGTCGCCCGGATTCTCGACGCCGTTCCACGTGACACCACGGTCGTCGTGCTCGCCGACCACGGTCAGGTCGAGACCGGCGACGATCTGATCGAACTGGACCGAGAGGTTCTCGATCTCGTGGATCATCAATCGGGCGAAGGTCGCTTTCGTTGGCTGCACGCGCGAGACGGACGCATCGACGATCTGATCCGCGCATGCGATCGCTACTCGTCGGTCGCTTGGGTCATGACTCGCACCGATCTGGTCGACGGAGGATGGTTCGGTCCGGTGGGAGATCCGTCGTTCGTTCGGCGTCTCGGCGACGTCGCCCTCCTGCCTCATGGAACGGCGTCCTTCGAGGATCCCGATGACACGGGAGCGTTTCCGCTCGTGTGTCGACACGGTTCGCTCACCGAGGCCGAAATGCTCGTTCCGTTCCTCGCCACGACGGTGTGACACGCGTGAAGGCATCGGGCAGAATGACGTCGTGACTTCTCCCGACAACGGCACCTCTCCCGAAGTTCATCGTCCCGACGCGGTGATCGGCTCCGAATCCTCGGCTCCTGTCACCGAAGCCGTCACCGAGCCCGGCAAAGTCATGCGAATCGGCTCGATGGTGAAACAGCTGCTCGAAGAAGTACGCGGTACTCACCTCGACGAAGCGAGTCGGGAGCGATTGGCGGAGATCTACGAGCGTTCCATCGTCGAGTTGTCGGAAGCCTTGTCACCCGATCTGCAAGAAGAACTCCGCATGCTCACACTGCCCTTCTCGTCGGAGGCTCCGAGCGAAGCCGAGATCCGGATCGCCAAAGCGCAACTCGTCGGGTGGTTGGAGGGCTTGTTCCACGGAATCCAGGCCACACTGTTCGCACAGCAGATGGCCGCTCGACAGCAGTTCGAGCAGATGAGGCGGCTCGGACCGGGGCAGGTCGAGGGATCTCCCGACGGTGTCGTCGACCGTCGCCCGGGCACCTATCTCTGACCGAAAAGTCCGGTTGGCCACCCGGGATCGTCCGGACACCCCACTGCTACTGTTGCGAATCACACGAATGTGTTTCGGGCCCGTCGGTGTGGCTCGTCGTTCGTGCCGTCGGAAAGGTGTCGTAGGGGTGTCGGGTGGCTGATTCGTTCACACATCTCCACGTGCACACCGAGTTCTCGATGCTCGACGGGGCGGCCAAACTCGACGAGCTGGTGGCCAAGGCCGTCGCCGACGGCCAGCCCGCCCTCGGCATGACCGATCACGGCAACATGTACGGGGTGCTCGATTTCTACCGCGAGTGTCGCGACCAGGGAATCAAGCCGATCGTGGGAACCGAGGCGTACATGGCCGGAGAGTCCCGTTTCGAACGTCCACCCCGACGTGGACGAGTCGACGATTCGGGCGGAGACGTCGAAGGGGGAGGAAAGCTCTACTACCACCTGACCCTGCTCGCCGAGAACGACGCCGGCTACCGGAACCTGATCAAGCTGAGCAGCTTGGCCTTCCTCGAGGGTTACTACTACCAGCCGCGCATGGACTGGGAGCTCCTCGCTCGGCACAGCGAAGGTCTCATCGCCACCACCGGTTGCCTGGGAGGCCACGTCCTGCAGAGTTTGTTGAAGGACGACTACGACGGTGCCCGGGCGAAAGCCGCCCGTCTCCAGGAGATCTTCGGGCGCGACAATCTTTTCGTCGAATTGCAGGATCACGGTCTCTCCAGCCAGATACGCACCAATCCGCAACTGATGCAGATCGCGCGCGACATCGGCGCCCCGATATTGGCCACCAACGACTCGCACTACGTGCACCGTCACGACAGCGAGGCTCACGATGCCTTGCTCTGCGTCCAGACGGCGTCGCTGATGTCCGACCCCAATCGCTTCAAGTTCGACGGCACCGAGCACTACTTGAAGAGTGCGACCGAGATGCGTCATTTGTTCCGCGAAGTTCCGGAGGCCTGCGACAACACGCTCTGGATCGCCGAACGCAGTGATCTCACGATCGAGTTCGGGAAGCCCCAACTTCCGAACTTCGCCGTTCCGAAGGGATTCGCCGACGACAAGACGTACCTCGAGCACCTGACATGGGAAGGTGCCCGTCGACGTTGGGGAGCCGAGTTGCCCCCTTCGGTCGTCGAACGACTCGCGTACGAGTTGAAGGTCATCGTCGACATGGGCTTCGCGTCGTACTTCTTGATCGTCTGGGATCTCATCGCCTACGCCAAGGAACGGGGAATCCGCGTCGGACCGGGGCGAGGCTCGGCGGCCGGTTGCGCCGTTGCGTACTGCCTCCGCATCACCGAGATCGATCCCATCCGCTACGACCTGCTGTTCGAGCGTTTCTTGAACCCGAGCCGAATCTCCATGCCCGACATCGACATGGACTTCGACTCCCGACACCGAGACGAGATGATCCGCTACGTCTCCGAGAAGTACGGCCGCGACCACGTGGCTCAGATCATCACCTTCAATACCATCAAGGCGCGCAACGCGGTGCGTGACGCCGCCCGGGTGCTCGGTCACGAGTACGCCGTCGGTGACCGCTTGGCCAAGGCGATGCCACCTCTCGTCATGGGTCGCGACACTCCGCTCAAGTACTGCCTCGAAGAGAATCCGAAGTACGTCGATGGCTATCGAGCCGCCGGCGAACTCCGACAGATGTACGAATCCGACCCGGTGGCCCGCCAGGTGATCGACGTGGCCAAAGGTCTCGAGGGTCTCAAACGTTCGACGGGTATCCACGCGGCCGCCGTCGTGATCTCCAAGGAGCCACTCACCGAATACCTGCCACTCCAGCGCAAACCCGAGCAGGGAAAGGCGCCGGAGGAGACCCCTGTCACGACGCAGTACGAGATGCACGGCGTCGAAGACCTGGGACTGCTGAAGATGGACTTCCTCGGATTGCGCAACCTCGACGTGATCACCGACACCGTGTCCTTGGTTCGCCGCAGCGTCGATCCGGACTTCGACATCGATGCCGTCCCTCTCGACGATCCGGCGGTTTTCGAACTGCTCGGCCGCGGCGAGAGCACCGGAGTGTTCCAGCTCGAGTCGCCACAGATGCAAGCCCTCCTGCGTGCGATGACACCCAACTCGTTCGAGGACGTCTCGGCCGTCATCGCGCTGTACCGACCCGGTCCGATGAGCGTCAACATGCACTACGACTACGCCGACCGGAAGAACGGTCGCAAGAGCGTCGATTATTTCCACGACGACGCTGTCGAGGTGCTCGGAGACACGTTCGGCCTCATGATCTACCAAGAGAGCGTCATGCGTGTCGCACAGCGCTTCGCCGGCTACTCCCTCGCCGAAGCGGACAACTTGCGGAAGGCCTGCGGCAAGAAGGTCCGCGAGCTCATGGAGAAGGAACGTTCCAAGTTCGTCGAGGGCTGCGAACGCACCGGCTACGGCAGCGATCTGGGTGTGTACCTCTTCGGGATCATCGAGAATTTCGCCGACTACGCCTTCAACAAGTCGCATTCGTTCGGATACGGCCTCGTCACGTACCAGACCGCGTATCTGAAGGCGAATCATCCGGTGCAGTTCTTCGCCGCTCTCCTGACTTCGGTGAAGGACAATCTCGACAAGGCTGCCGGCTACCTGGCCGATGCTCGACGGCAGAAGCTGACGATTCTCCCTCCCGACATCAACGTCTCGCGGGTCGATTTCGACGCCATCCCCGAGCGTCGTTCGGTCACCTTCGGTCTCTCGGCCATCAAGGGAGTGGGAACGGCCTTGTGTCAGCGCATCGTCGACGAACGTGATGCCAACGGCGCTTTCGCCACCTTCCAGGACTTCTGCATGCGAGTTCCGACGGAATGCCTCAACAAGCGAGCGATCGAATCCTTCATCAAGGTCGGAGCCTTCGACTCGCTCGGTCATCCGCGCCTCGGACTCTTGACGGTGTTCGAGATGATCGTCGACGACGCCATCGCTCGTCGCCACGAGGCCGACCAAGGTGTGCTCAGCCTCTTCGACGATCCCGACGGTGCCGGACCCGGATTCAACGTCGACGTCGAGATTCCCGATCGTGACCTCGACCGCGAGATCACGATCAAGTACGAGAAGGAACTCCTCGGTCTGTACATCACCGATCATCCTCTGAGCGGCCACGAAGGGACCCTGGCTCGTCGCACCACGGCCACCACGCTCGACGCCAAGGAACGTCCCTCGGGATCGATCGTCACCCTGGGGGGAGTGGTGTCGAAGCTCGAGAAGAAGACCACCCGAAAGGGCGACCAGATGCTCGTTCTCACGATCGAGGATCTGCACGGAACCATGGAGGCGACCATGTTCAGCAAAGTCGCCGCCGCGCAAGGTCACCTCGTTCGCGAAGACGGTGTGATTCTCGCCAAAGGGCGCGTCAACAACGACGGCGATCGTTTGTCGTTCAGCATCCTCGACGTCGAACCTCTCCGTCTGGCCGATTCGGTCCCCGAACTTCGTTTGAACCTTCCCCTCGACACCATCGCGCGCAATCGCATCGACGAGTTGCGTTCGATCCTTCGGCGCCACCCCGGCGACTCCCCGGTCTACCTGCACGTCGGACCGGACAAGATCCTCGAACTCGGTCGTGAGTTCGCCGTGCAGATCGATCGGGTCGTTCCCGACCTTCGGGTGGCCTTCGGTATCGACGTCGTCCTGCCCTCCACCTGACACGTGCGGTTTCCGCCGAACCGAGCCCGGATGGCAGAATGGGAGGGCGCGGTCCTGCCGCGTTCAGGGTGGAGGGGAGCTCGAGTCCATGGCGTTCGATGTTGAGACGAGGGATTGCGTGGCTCTCACCGATGCCGATCTCGACGAGATGGCATCGATGGGTGGGAGTTTCGACATCGGAGCCCTGTCGAAGGCCAAAGAGGACTGGGTTCTCGTGACGACCGCTCGCGAGGCGGGCAAACTCCACGGCTTCACGTTCTCCACACTCGAGCGCATCGGGGGCACCCCGTGCGTCTTGCTGGGTCTCATGAGCGTGAAGCGAACCGGCAAGCGCGACCAGGCCCTCCGGGGTCTCATGGCCGAGGCGTTCCATCGAGCCCTCATGGCTTTTCCCGACGAGGACGTGGTGGTCGGGAGTCGCTTCGCCGCCGCCGACGGTCTCGAAGCGTTCAAGAGTCTCACCGAGTTGATTCCCCGTCCGGGCCACCGAGCCGTCGGTGAGGAGAGAGCCTGGGGTCGACGTCTCGCCAAACGTTTCGGAGTGGAGACGCACTACGACGAGAAGACGTTCGTCGTGGCCAAGAAGGGTCGATCGGGTTTCCTCGATCACGAGTCGGCCAAACCCGAGAAGATCTCTCCCGACGTGCGTTCGTTGTTCGCCGACGTCTCGGACGCGGTCGGTGGAGTGTTGATCGTGCACGGTTGGACGATGGCCGAGGATCTCGCCAAGTTGGGACGTCGGACCTGATCGAGTCCGACGATGCGACGCGCTTGGCGGCGCTCATCGCGCGACGGCGCATGACCCGCCGTTTCGCGCCTGGTCTCGACGTCGAGACAGTCCTCGAGTGGTGTGATCTCGCTCGTCGGGCTCCCTCAGCCGGCTTTTCGCAGGGCGCGCATTTCCTCGTCCGGGGCGACACCGCCGCCACTCTCGAGACCCTCGGCGCCGCCACCTGGTTCGCGCAACGACAGCCCGGCGTACTCGCCGCCCCCGTCGCCGTTCTGGTGCTGGCCGATCGCCGCGCCTACACCGATCGCTACGCCGAATCCGACAAATCTGGTCACGGCCTGGAGTCCGACGGGGGATGGCGAGTTCCGTACTGGTCGACCGACGCCGCCATGGCCGCTCAGAACCTTCTCCTGATCGCCGAATCCCATCGACGAGGAGCCCTCTTCATCGGTGTGTTCCGCGATCCGCGACCGGCCCTTCGGGCCTGGGGTGTACCCGCGGAGGTCGATTGCATCGGGGTCGTCCTCGTCGGGGACCGAGCCGACGACGATCGACCGAGCGGTTCGCCCACGACTCGGGGCCGCCGTCCCCGATCCGAGGTCGTCCATCTCGAGCGTTGGTGACGGTCGGTCCGCGATGCTCTTCGGTTTCGGGCCGACCCCGGCTCACCCGTAGGGTGGAAGGGCGGTCGTCACGTCCGGCCGCCAGCACACGACGGCGCCGAACCTCCACGGCACCGCACGCAAAAGGAGCGTCATGACCACCTCGACCGCCATCCCGCTGGTCTCGTATCTGCGACTCGAGCCGTCACCCCACCTCGTCGCCAACGAGTGCACCTCCTGCGGAGCTCGATTCTTCGACCGTCGCAA
>Ga0129333_10003453_pt1 | contig 14797 bp, 3 predicted proteins | sample CPB6_08_DNA_FD_94474 | JGI IMG/M metagenome (GOLD analysis project Ga0129333, IMG submission 94474) | Freshwater to marine salinity gradient microbial communities from Chesapeake Bay, USA - CPBay_Sum_0.6_0.8_DNA | ecosystem: Environmental > Aquatic > Marine > Coastal | place: USA: Chesapeake Bay...
CAAATGAAAGTATAGTTAATAATATACAAAACATATATGGCGACGATTCAAATAATGTATATGTTACATCACAGGGAATACCGGATTATGTTTCACCAGACATAGAGAAACGAAATTTTTCTATTGACTTATACGGATTATTCCAAAAAATACCTGCTTCATCAACTGGAATTGACTGTGAAATAAACAATGGTACTTTTTCTATCGATATATCCGTATATAAAAATCAGGTACATGATTTTAGGAATGGTGATGTAGTTCGCTATGTCCAGAATGAATCTAAGTATACTTTGTTGAGCACAGGGGAAACTATAAATTTAAATCTATATGATGGATTAAATCAAAATCAAATATATTATGTACAAAATGTATCAAGTACTGAATTGAGACTGTACAGAAGTAGATCCAATATTTACTTCTCACAATATAGTCCAATCAAATATAATAGAGTTCTATTTCCAAATAATTTAAATTCTTCTTCTGTGACTGAAACACAAAAGATAGACTTTCTAATTGATAAGTATTTTTTCCAATCAAATCAATTTGTATTTTTATTTGATGCATTTAATAATTTTGAAGTATGGTATTATTCATATTCAGCATCTATATGGGAAAAGATTAATTTAGAAATAACAGGAAAATTATATAAGGAAGAATATCTTTTAAATGAAGATTTAAAAAATTTAGCGAATAGTAATAGCATAAAGAAAATATCTTTACCCGAAACTCCTTTAGAAGTTGAAGAGACTAGACCAGGAAGCACTGGGATTCTTGTAAATGGAGTAGAAATATTAAATTATAAGTCAGAAGACTTTGTTTATTATGGTCCAATAGAAAGAATAGATATAAATTCACCAGGTGAAGGATATGATGTAATAAATTTACCTACTCTTGGTATATCTACTGAAAGAACAAATAAAACACCAGCAAAAGCATATGTTGAGGTAACTGGAAAATTAGAAAAAATTGATGTAATAGATGGAGGATTTGACTATGTTGATATCCCAATTTTATCAATTACTGGCGGAAATGGAATTGGAGCTGAAGCAAAAGCAAACTTAGTTACATTCAAACATGAAGTTGATATTGTCCCAATACCTAGATTTATAGACTTAACCAATAATATCATATCTTTTTCAACATATCATAAATTTAGAGATTATGAAAAAGTAATTTATGATACAAATGGAAATCCTTCCATTGGAGGAATATCTACATTATCTGAGTATTATGTTACAGTACAAAGTGATATTTCAATAAAATTACATAGAACTGAAAGTGATGCTATTGATGGAATTGCAATAAATTTAACCTCATATGGAAGTGGAGCACAAAAACTAGTAGCAAAAGAAGAAAAAAGAAAAATATCATCAATAACTGTTACTAATCCTGGAGAAAATTACAGAAATAATTATATTTCTGTAAAGTCAGTTGGGATAAACACTTACAATGGAACAATAACAGCTTTAAATCATGGATATAAAACTGGAGATATAGTAGATTATAGTTGTACTGGATCTTATCCTAGCGGTTTACCGAAGTCAAATTACTATGTGACTATTATAGATGAAGATAATTTTAAGTTGTCTCCTATTGGTACTGGCCAAACTTCTAAAGATTACTACTTTAAAACAAATCAATACAGTCAATTTTCCAGTTCTGGAATAGGTACCCATATTTTTAAACATGAACCTATTAAATTGACTGTTACCGGTAAGATAGGAATATCATCTTATTCAAAACAATTATTTGAGGCTTCTCTGAATCCCGTATTCAGAGGTAGTATATCAAATGTTTATATTCAAGATGGGGGAATAGGATACGGAAGCTCTGAAATATTAAATTATGAAAAACAACCTACTTTTGAAATAATTTCATCTGGTAAGGATGCACAATTTTATGTAAATGTGTTGAATGGCACTGTAACTGATGTATATGTTATAAATTCTGGCTCAAATTACAATGGAATCCCAGATCTAGTAGTGAGGGGATCTGGCGTTGGATGTATTTTAACTCCAAAAGTAGTGGATGGAAAAATACAAGAAGTTTTTGTAGTTAATGGAGGATCTGGATACGAACAAAAAAATACAGTTGTTGATATAATCAACTATGGTAAAAATGCTGCGTTCCGAGCCAAAATTAAAAGTTGGAATATCAATTTAGTTTCAAGGTTATTTAATTCCAATAATTTACTTTCTCCTGATGATGGTTTCTTGTATGCTGGGAATGATGATTTAAAGTATTCACACATTTATTGCCCAAATGAACTAAGAAAAAAAATATATTCTCAGTTTATTGATCCATCTGGTAATTTAATATCTCGCCCAGACTATGATAATTCTACATCCACTTCAAAATATCATTCTCCAATCATAGGTTGGGCATATGATGGAAACCCAATATATGGCCCATATGGTTATGAGAATCCATTTATTCCAGGAACAGTAAGAAGGATGATTCCTGGATATGAGTTAATGATGAATTCTGGAAGACCACCGCAATCAGTTTCCGGTAAAACAATTTTCCCAATTGGAATTTTTGTGGAAGATTATTATTTCTCTGGAAATGGAGATTTAGATGAATGCAATGGCAGATATTGTGTTACTCCAGAATATCCAAATGGAACATATGCTTACTTTATTACTGTTTCAGATGATGAACTTTCTCCTAAATTTCCGTATATAATTGGAAAATACTATAGATCAAAAACAATATCAGATAATTTTGATACAAACTTGACTCAAAATAATTTTGATTATACTAAAAATAATTTAGTAAGAAATACATATTTTTATTCAATCGATAAAGAATATTCAGATTATCAATTTTTAGTAAATCCAAATAAAAGCTCCAATCAAGACTCTAAAATAAATTCGACTTATTATGCTTCAGTAGATGCAATAGGAATAATTACAGCTGGAAATGATTATTCTGTAAATGATAGAATCAATTTCACTAACAAAGATTCTAAGGGATTTGGCGTAGATGCAATAGTAGAGACAATACAAGGTAAATCTATTGTAAGTATTGCAAACAGTTATTACTCTTTATCTGATTTAGAGCTGTATAGTTTAACCAACAATTCATATACATTAGCTATTTCAAATCAAATACACGAATTAAATAATTTAGATTCGGTTAATATTATTGGAAATTCTAATTTAGAATCTTCTAGAAAAATAAACAGTTTTGTCCAGGTTGGGATAAAATCTCAGTTTTTAACTCTAACATCGAATGTCAATAATTCAGCTCAAACAGGAATTGTAACTTATTTTGATGTTGAGGGAATATTGGACTTCCCATATATTATAGAAAATGATTCATATAATATTAACGGAGAAGTGATAAAAATATTAAAGGTAGATAAAAATTCTTCCAAAATACAAGTATTAAGGTCAGCTTTTGGCCCAACACATGATAAAAATAGTTCTTTAGTGGAATTGACTAGGAAATTTACTTTCCAGTCGATTGAAAAAAATTCATATCCAATTGTAAATAGAGAGTACTATTTTAATCCAGCAGAAAGTATTGGAATAGGTACATCTGGATCATTGGTTTCAGTTGAGTATCTTGGGACCGGAACTACAACATTATTAATACCTGCTAAAAATTTCTATATAAAAAATCACAATATACAAACAAATACACCTTTAGTTTATTCTACAAATGGCGGAAATTCTATTAAGGTTTCAAATGGGTCTAGTATATTCGATTTACAACTAGTAAATCCAATTTATGCAATAAACTTTTCTAATGATTTTATAGGAATTTCTAGTAGTAGAGTTTCAATAGGAACTGATAGATCTTATGTAGGAATTGGTACAACCATTCCAACTTTATCTATAGTTAACTATGGAACTGGAGTAATTCATAGCTTCAAAACAAATTATGGAAATGTAGTAAAAGCTAGACTAGAAAAGAATAAAGTAACGGTATCAACTGCTTCCACTCATGGATTAAGTAATTATGATTTTATTGATATATCTGTAAATTCAGGTATAAGTACAACAGTAAAAATAGAGTATATTGATTCTAAGAGAAGATTGGTATGTAACAGAAAACAATTTGATAGTGTGAATGTCTTAGATAATATATTTCAAATTAATGACCACAATTATTACACAGGAGAGCCTTTATTATATAAAGCAATTTCCACAGTTAGTCCATTAATAAATGAAAAAATATATTATGTGATAGTAATAGATCCTGATAGATTTAAATTAGCAACTAGTTTATACGATGCTACAATTTTAAATAAAGAAATTAATATTATTTCTTCTTCTTCGGGATATCTATATCAAATAAATCCAAAAATAAATTTAATAGAAAATCAAAAAGTAATTTTTGATCTATCTAGCACATCTCTTTCTTTTACAGATGGATTTGATGCATTCTCAGCTTTTGATTTTGACATTTATTATGATAATAATTTCAATAAAAAATATTATCATGATTTAAGTAAAAAAGTAAATGTATTTAAATATGGAAAAATAGGACTAGATGTTGATGCTAGGCTCGAATTGAATGTAACAAAAGATACTCCAAAGAAATTATATTACAAACTTACTCCAGTTCCAAACTCTGACCTTCCGGTCAGAAAAAAACAAGCCTATATTGATCTAGATTCAATAGAAAATAATTCAATTAGTATTATTAGAAGCAAATATTCTGGTGAATATAATGTAGTAGGAATTGGTTCAACTCAATTTGAATATCAAATTAAAGATAAGCCAGAGCAATTAGTTTACAATTCTGGCGATTCTGATTTACATTATTTCACTAATTCTAATTCAGCTATTGGTCCAATAAATTCACTAAGTGTAAATTCTGGTGGAAGATATTATACAAAATTGCCAGGAATCTCTTCTATAACTTCAAAATATGGTAATAGTGCAGTTCTATATCCAATAAGCAATAATATTGGAAAGATAAAATCAAGTAAAATTAATGAACTCGGTTGTTGGTATTCAGTGGATCCAACTTTAAGACCTAGTTTGGTTCCCCCAAGAGTTCTTAGGATAGAACCTTTCTCTACAATAGATGAGATAACAACTATCTTTAAAGGAAAGTTTTATAATTATTCACCAACATTAAAAGTAATAGATCCATCAACAAATATAGTTCAGGATGTAATTTTAGATTTTGATTATTTAACTGGAAAAACTAAAATTATAAAAAATTCAAGTGGATTCAATGATGTTGAGCCAAAAATAGTGTCAATTAATAATTCCAATGGAATTGGAATTAGCACTGTATTTTATGATATAGCGTTAAAGAGAGTAACAGTGCTTTTAAATTCTGAATTTATTAATCCAGATCAATTTCCAGTAGAAATAAATGATGAAGTTTTGATCGAAAATATTTCAATTGTTGAAAAATCTCAAGATTTTGAGCCAGATGGGATAGATTATATTGGATATAACTCTGATGAGTATGCATATGCAAGCTTTAAGGTAGTTGGATTTAATACAACAGTAAATGATGATGCGGCATACATTACTTATGATATAGGAGATTATATTAAACCAGAATATACATTAGGAACATTTGATTCCGAAAATTCTAGAGGATCTATAATTCCAGTAAAAAATACTCCAAAATTTAAAGTAAAAATAAAAAAGAATTCCTATTTAATAGGCGAAGAAGTAAAATCCGCTGAATCTATTGGTTATGTGGATAATTGGGACCAAGATACAAATTACATAAAGATAAAAACTACTTCCGATTTTACTTTAAATTCACTTTTAGTTGGTTCAACGAGTGGATCAATTGGTACTATACAAGAAATAATAAATTTTGAATCGAATTATGATATTAATTATTTTTCAATTAATGTAAAAGGTTGGCAAAATCAAACTGGATTCTTAAATGTTAATAGTCAAAGAATACATGATAGTGATTATTATCAATACTTCTCATATTCTATAAGATCTAGAATTCCAATTGATACTTGGAAGGATACTGTAAACTCATTGAATCACACATCTGGATTCAAACAATTTAGTGATCTATCTATTGAGCCACAAGATTTAGTTTTATCTGGGATAGCTACTGATCAAAATCTAGGAAGTTTCACTGGAATTTCTGATCTAAATACCGTTATAGACCTAGAAACTACATATGATTTTGATCTTGGATCAGAAGAAAGTGTTTTTAGAATAAATTATGAAGTAGCTTCAGATGAAATCACTTTTAACTCCGCAATACTTCAAGATTATTCCCAATCAATAGGAAATAGAGCATTAGTAATTGACGATATAAGTGGAGAATTTAATACAAATAGAAAATCAACTTTCGTAACTGCAATAGATATTTAAAAACATGGCAAAAACAAGAGCCTTAAAATTTTTTCTAACGGCAAAAAATGATAATAATGCGGAAATAGCACAATCGAAAGTATTAACTTTACTTAACGATGGGGATACGATAACATCAAATGATTATGCTACATTAGAAAGCATAGAAAATGTTGGAGATTATTCTTTTTCTATAGTTTCGGATCAAGCACTTTTAGAATATATTCCATCAGATGGAAATATAAATGATTATTCTTATGGTTATGTCTATTACGATACAAAAAAATTCATCGAAGAATATTCTAGTATTGATGTAAATGATAGCGTAAGTATCGGTTCTACTTATTCTTTTATTCCAATTTCTAGTACACCACAAGAAACAACTATATTCACTCTACCACAAAAATATAGTTCTTCGAAACTAATTGTTGAAATAACTGGCCAAGACAATAGTTTTGAATTTGTCGAGTTAAATTTAACCACTATAAACGATAACATATATGCCACTTAGTATGGTAGACTAAATGTAAATTTAAACCCAATTGATGGAATAGGCCAATATTCATATTCAAAGGAAGGCAACGATGTAAAGGTCAAATTTACTCCTATTAATAATTTACAAGAACATTATTGCAATGTTGTTGCTATTTCATTGGCAACAACTGGATACTCATCAGATGGAGATGTTCAATTAAAATATGCAAATCTTTCTAGTAATAGAGTTTCAATAGCTGCGAGTGATGCACCAACAATAAAAACCATAATAAATCATTCTCTAGACTACCAATCAGCATATTATCTAATACAAATTAATGATATCACTAATAATAGGATTGAGTTTTCTGAATTATTTTCTTTGAATACTCTGACACAATCCTTTGGAGTTCAATATGGTAGAATTAATTCAGAATTAGATTTGGGTGAATTTGAAATTAATACTTCTGGTACTTTTGAAGTATTTTTTACTCCTATACCAGACATAGATGTAGAGGTATTGATTTTCCAACAAGCTTTAGGATTTACTGAATTTAAAGATGCCCCATCATTGATTGATTTTAAAAATTCTCAACTTGTTAATGCGGTTAGTAAATTTGGTGTAAATGATGTAAATAACAATAGAACAAACTTTGAATTAACTTATAAAAATATACCTATATTTGAAAGGGCATTTGATGCTAGGGATCCATTTAATGTCAGGTTAGGAGAAAATTCTATATACTTACCAAAACATTTCTTTGTTACCGGAGAAAAAGTATTATATAGATCTCAACAATTTAATAGAACATCAACTGAAAAATCAATAGGAATTGCTGCTACTTTTGTTTCTGGTATAGGAGTTACTGACAAGTTACCTAGTGTTGCGTATGTTTATAAATTTGATAACTCTAGAATAGGATTGTGTTCTAGTCCAGCTGCTGCTTATTCTACTCCACCAAAATTGTTTGATTTGACTACTTTGGGTATTGATAATCTACATTATATTACTGCTACGGACCAAAATAAAAAAGCTCTAATAGCTATTGATAATGTAATACAATCTCCAATAGTAGAAACAAAAATTAAATCAACTTTGACTCAAGATGTAACTATAAATGATACGACTTTAGTTTTTAGTGGGATATCATCATTTTTTAGTGGAGATATAATAAAAGTAAACAACGAAATTATGAAAATAGACGCCGTTGGTGTTGGTGGCGCTACTAATGTGGATGTAAAAAGAACAAAGTTAGGAACTGGAATATCCAGTCATTTTTCTGGTGACATAGTAACTAAACTTATAGGAAATTACAATATAATAGATAATGTTCTTCATTTTTCTGAAGCTCCATATGGACCATTTCCACCTGAGCCAGAATTTGAGAATTCCGAGTCAACTTCTATAGAAACACTAATAAAATCTACATTCCAAGGAAGAGTATTTGTTAGATCTGGTGACCCAATAACAAAAGAAGAGGCATATGAAAGAAATTATTTGTTTGATGATATATCAGAATCATTTAATGCAAAAAGAAAAGAATTTACATTAACTGAAAATTTATCTTCTTTGACTGGAACATCAAACAATAAGCCGATAATACTTATTAATAACATATTCCAAAATCCTGATGATGATTTTACTTTTAATGAGCTTGGCTCCTCTAGTGAAATAAGATTTACAGGAACAGCAACATCAGTTGCATATGACCCAAATAATGCTAGTATTCCAAGAGGGGGAATAATAGTATCAGTTGGATCTAGCGCAGGACTTGGATATCAACCTTTAGTTTGTGCTGGAGGAACAGCAATAGTATCTGCTTCTGGTACCATACAGAGTATAAGTATAGGAAATAGTGGATCTGGCTATAGAAGAGATCTACAATTAGTTAAAGTAGGAATACAAACTTTTAATTCTTACTCTGTAAGTATAGAATTTATTGGTACGGCAACAGTATCTAATGGAAATGTTGTAGGAGTATCAATAACAAACCCTGGTATTGGATACACTAATTATCCACTAGTATACACGACAACTACATCTGATACTATTCCAATTGCATCAACAGAAATATTTTTATCGGACATATCCAAGGTTCCCCCATTAAATGGAATAATATCAATTGACTCGATATTAAACAATATTCCTATTGTTGGAATTTCTAGTTCCTCTGTGTTTATTTCTTCTGCAGATGCTCCAATTTCAATAATAAGTTCTGGCTCGAATGTTAGTGTAAAAGAATTTGATCCACCTGAAGTAATTTTTGATGATCCTTTATCATATTCTGACATCCCACTTCAATATTATGGTACAGTTGGATTGGGAACTGAGGCAAAAATAGATGTAGTAGTTGGACAAGGTTCAAGTGTTATAGATTTCAAAATAACTAATTTTGGATATTCATACGATATAAATCAACTATTAACATTACCAATAACTGGAGCTATTGGTATACCAACTAATCCTTCTTATGATCCATTTTTTATCTCAGTTGATAGAACCACTTCCGATTCATTTTATGGGTGGACTGTAGGTAGTTTGAGATTATTGGATGATATATCATTTTTATTCAATAATAGAAGAAGAGCATTCCCATTAGTATATGAGGGCAATAGATTTGCAATTCTTGCGAAACCAGGTTCAAATATAGATGTACAATCTGTTCTTTTAGTTTTTGTAAACGATATATTACAGGAGCCTGGAGTTTCATATACATTTAATGGCGGAAGTACCATAACTTTCTCTGAACCTCTAAAAAGATACCCTAATGGCCAAACAGACAAATTAAAGATAATATTTTACAGAGGAACAGAAGGAATAGATGTAATTGATGTAGATATATTAGAAACTATAAAAATTGGAGATACTGTAAGAATAGATAGTGAGACAGAAATTTATAAGCAAGACAGTAGATTAGTTGAAGATATACCTACTGTTGATGTAGTTGAAACCAATGTTTATAGAGGAAGAGGAATATCAGAAGATCCAGATCTTTTGAGGCCAGTAAACTGGACAAAACAAAGAAATGATTTGTTTATTGATGGAAAATCAGTAACAAAAGATAGACCAGTTTATGAGCCTTCGTTATTTCCAACAGCAAATATAATACAAAGTGTTGGTATCGCAACTACTTCTATATTTGTGGATAGTGTAAAGACTCTATTTGACGACAGAAAAGAAAATAACAACGGGCAGTCGGCAAAAACTGTAGAAATTATATCCAAAAATATTATTTCTAGAGCTACTGCCACGGCTCAAGCAAATGTACTTGGGGAACTTGCATCATTAACTTTGACATCCCCTGGAAATGGATATAAAACTGCACCTCAAGTATACATACAAAATCCGCAAAATGTATTGATAGGGATAGGATCCACTCCAGTAGTAACTGCAAATATATCAAATGGAAAGGTTACATCATTCAATATAATAAGCTCTGGATCTGGTTATAAATTTACACCTGCAGTAATTATTTCTCCACCAACAGTAGAATCTGAAATTATATCACAGGTTAATTACAGTGGAGATTTTGGTATTATTAGCGGAATAAATACGACTTCAATAGGAGCTGCACAAACTGGATTAGTTTTTGATTTATTGATACCTCAAAATTCTATCCTAAAAAATCCTAATAATGTTGATATTCCATTTACTACAAGTCAAATACAAGATGATTACTATTTTATTGTAAAAAATAGTAATATAGGAAATAACTTAACATCATTGAGAAGAGATGGCACTGTAATAGGAATAAGTACCAATAAAATTGATAATGTATATCAAGTAATATCAGTTTCAATAGGCCAAACTCAAGCTTATGGAATCGGTTTAGCGGATGTCGCTAAAGTAACGGTTAGTGTTGCAAATTATAATGGAATTACTGGTTTAGGATTTAGTAATTATTATGGAGATTACAGTTGGGGATTAATAGAATTTGAAAGCAATAATAGAAAAACTCCAAAATCATTTGAAGTGAACTTAAATCATGGAATTGTAGGAATAACTAGTAGTGCATTAGTCAGGAGAAAATCTCCCTTAAGATATTTTAATTATTTAACATAAATAGTACTAAAAATAGGTAAATGTCAGCAATCATAACTGATCAAATTAGAATTCTTAATTCTAAGTCTTTCATTGATTCAATAAAGACTGGAAAATCAAATTTATATACTTTTATTGGTCTGCCAAATTCTAGTGAGTATTCTGTGGATTGGGATTCAAATCCCCCTTCACCAAAAGACTCATTTAATGATGAAAATGATTACTGGGATACAATGATATCCTTAAAAAAAGTAAATCCAGATAGTGATATAAGGAATGTAATTAGAAAAGTTGTTTGGGATTCTGGCTCTAGTTATGATATGTATAGACATGATATAACTAGAAACAATTTGTCTATACCATCACAAAAAACCAGTTTATATCAATCTAATTATTATATTTTAACAAAAGATTATAGAGTCTATATTTGTTTAAACAACGGAGCCACCCAAGAAAATAGTTTTGAGGCATTGCCATCATTGGTGGAACCAACTTTCATAGACTTAGAACCAAAATTATTGGAAGATGGATATACTTGGAAATATCTTTATACTCTAAAAGTAGAAGATGTAATTAAATTTGATTCTTTGAATTTCATTCCTGTTCCTTCTGATTGGACGACAGCAGCTGAGTATCAAGCAATTAGATTAAATGCTCAAACCAGTGGTCAAATAAAAGTTGCCACAATAACTGATGCTGGAGAGAATTTAGGAAGATCTAAGGTGTACTCTAATCTTAGTATCCTTGGGGATGGAACTGGAGGAGAAGTAAGTATAGTAGTTGGAAATGAACAAAAAGTAATTTCGGTTTTTGTCACTAAAGGTGGGTCTGGATATACATATGGAACAATAGATTTATCAACAATTTCATTTCCAGAAAATTCTACTCCTCCACAATTTAATGTAATAATACCACCAAAAGGTGGACATGGGTTTGATATCTATAATGAATTGGGTGCTTATAATGTACTAATATATTCTAGATTCGAAAATGATACTACTAATCCAGATTTTATTACTGGAAATCAAATTGCAAGAATAGGAATAGTAAATAATCCTCTAGCATTTGGTTCTACTATTATATTAAATAGAGACAGAGCAAGTGCCACATATGCATTAAAGTTAGTAGGAACTACTAATAGAAATGATTATGTTGGAGCAAATATAATTCCAGATTCTACTTTTACTCAAACTATTGGAGCTGGAGTAACAGCAGTTGGAAGAGTAATATCCTATGATAATAGAACTGGGATCTTAAAATATTGGCAAGATAAATCTTTATATGGATTCAATTTAAATGGTGAATTCAATGAAAATGGAAGTGTAAAGCCAAAAAATATACCTCAATATGGATATAAAAAAATACCATTTTCAGCTTCAGTTGGAGCTAGTGGATCCATTAACATCAATGGTTTACCCGTATCTCTAAAAATTGATACTGCATTTACGGGAATTACTACTGTAATAAATAATGTTACTTATAATTTAGGACAAACATTTACTTCTGGTGTATCAAATCCAGAAGTAAAGCCAAAATCTGGTGATATAATTTATGTTGACAATAGACCTTCTATAACTAGGTCACCAGAGCAAAGAGAAGATGTAAAAGTAATTTTACAATTTTAATGTAAGGGATAATCATGCCACAAAAAACTAATCTAAATGTATATCCATATTTTGATGATTTCAATCCGAATAATATTTACAATAAAATATTATTTAAACCTGGTTATCCGATACAAGCTAGAGAATTAACAACTCTACAATCAATGCTGCAAGACCAAATTGAAAGATTTGGAACTTGGGCATTCCAAGAAGGAAGTTCAGTTATACCTGGATCTATCACATACAATGATAGATGTTATGCCGTAGAATTAAAAAATAATTTTAATGGCCTATCTGTTTTCCAATATTTACCTTTTTTTGTAGGTAAAACAATTAGAGGACAAGTAAGTGGAATTAGAGCTAAAATAATTTCTTCAATTAGCGATTCAGAATCGACGAGAAATAATACCACAATATATGTCAATTACTTAGATTCCGACTACGAAACTTCAGAATATGTTGGATTTTCTGATGGTGAGAATCTATTAATAGAAGAAAACATAACTGCTTATATAAGTACAGACCCAGACACAATTGTAAAGTTTCAACAAAATGAAGCATTTGCTTCAACTATAGATCTTTCTTGTAATTCAGTAGGATCTAAAGTTTCAGTGGAGTCTGGAGTATACTTTGTAAGAGGTTATTTTATAAAAAATGATTCTCAATTTGTAATATTAGATCAATATGATAATAATCCAAGTTATAAAGTAGGATTTTCTGTAATAGAAGATATTATAACTTATGAAGATGATCCATCTTTAAATGATAATGCAAGAGGATTTTTAAACTATGCTGCTCCTGGTGCAGATAGACTTGCAATATCATTAGTACTAACTAAAGTTTCAGTAGATGAACCTACACCAGAGAATTTCATACAATTATTAGAGGTGAGAAATGGTACTGTAAGATCAGTACAGCAAGATCCAAGACTAAATGAACTTGGAAAAGAATTAGCTAGAAGGACTTACGACGAATCTGGAGATTATTATGTTAAATCTCCTACATTAGTTGTAAGAGAAAATTTAGATAATTTATTAGGAAATGAAGGGATATACAATGGAAATCAATTAACATTTGGTGGGAATGTACCGTCAGAAGATTTGGGTACATATCAAATCTCTCCCTTGAAGGCATATGTCAAGGGATATGAAGTAGAGACAATTTCACCTGTGTTTTTGGATTTCCAGAAAACAAGAACTACTAAAAGACTTGAAAATCAAAATATAACATATAATACAGGTTCAGTATTTTCAGTAAATAAAGTATTTGGATCTCCATCGATAGGATTATCCACAAATTATACAATCAGCTTGAGGGACGATAGACAGTCTACTACAACAGGAATAGTTACTGGAAAAGAAATTGGATTAGCGAGAGTATATGATTTTGCCCTAGAGTCTGGATCATATAATTCTGCTTTCCCTGATGCAAATGAATGGGACATTTCTGTCTATGATGTACAGACATATACAGAAATTGGTTTAAATGAAAACTCAACCTTGTCTATTCCAACTTACATTAAAGGTAAATCTAGTGGAGCAACTGGATATTTAAGATTTGCTTCTACGAATGCTGGAATTATAACTGCTTATAGTGTAAATGGAAACTTCATAGTAGGTGAAAAATTAATATTTAATGATGTAGAGAATGAAAATACCAGAGTATCAACTTCAATTAAAGCTTATACTATAGATCATGTAAAATCATTATATGGAATAGTTGGAACAGCAGGTACATTTTCTGCCGACAATGTACAAACTACTAAGAGACTGTTTGGTGTAGTAGATATTTCCGCTAAGAATCCATCTGGAATTTCTGTTGTTAGCACCACTTCACCTAAGTTTTCTGGTGTTGTTAATGTAGGAGATTTAGTCTCATATACTGTACCAGGAGCAACAAATTTAACATATTCTAGAGTATCTTCAGTAACTGCAACAACTCTAAACTTAATAGAGGTTGCTACAGTTTCTGGAGTAAATAGCGGAAGTCTTCCAACTTCTAATATTTCTGTTGTTGATTTTGCTTTATTGGGAACTAGGTCATCTTCATCAATAGATAATACATTATATACCATTTTACCAAAATCAACTATTAGTGATGTAGATCTGACTAACTCTACATTGACCATAAGAAAGCAGTTTGATGTCACTATAACATCAAATTCTACTGCGAATATAGTAGCATCGGAAAATGAAAGATTCCTTCCATTTGATGAAGAAAATTATGTATTAATTACAAATAATGGAACAACAGAAAGACTAAGTAGTGATAAATTTGACATTGCTACTTATAATTCTTCTGGTGGATCAATAATAAAATTTAATGGACTTTCTACAGCTTCAGGTACAGGAAGACTAATAGCAACTTTAACAAAAATTCAA
>Ga0129333_10003454_pt1 | contig 14797 bp, 11 predicted proteins | sample CPB6_08_DNA_FD_94474 | JGI IMG/M metagenome (GOLD analysis project Ga0129333, IMG submission 94474) | Freshwater to marine salinity gradient microbial communities from Chesapeake Bay, USA - CPBay_Sum_0.6_0.8_DNA | ecosystem: Environmental > Aquatic > Marine > Coastal | place: USA: Chesapeake...
ACTCTCCATTCGGCTTTCCATGACAAGCTCCGTGGCGGCGCCAGTCCCAAAACAGCCGCGTTCTGGAGGGCTGAAATATGTCCAACGCTCCGGCACGGAGCAGGGAACCCATGGCCTCGGCGTCGGGTCGCACTCTCTCCAAAAAATCCATGAGGGATGAGAAAGACCGGAGTTCCCGCTCCCGCACGATCCTGCGGGGGAGGGCGTCGCCGGTGTCCCGAATCATGGCCAAGGGAACCCGGATCCCGGCCGATTCAGGAACAAAAGTATGGGAGTCCGACCGCGAGACATCGGGAGGAAGGATCTCTATGTCCAGTCGCCGACACTCCAAAGTGTAGGCCAACCGGGAGTAGAAGCCTTTTCCGTGGGTGAGGACGGCGGCAAGGAACTCCTTCGGGTGGTGCCGCTTCAGGACGGCGGCCTGATAAGCCTCCACCCCGTAGGCGGTGGAGTGGGCCCGGCAAAAAGCATAGCCCTGAAAACCGAGAAGCAGGTTCCAGACTTTCTCGATTTCTTCCGGCGTCCGACCCTTTTCCCGGGCGGAACGGGTGAACTCGCTCCCCAAGCGACCCACGGTGGAGAGATCTTGTTTGATCAGGGCGCGGCGCAGGACGTCGGCCCGGCCGGCATCCAGTCCCGCGAACGCCTCGCAGATTTGCAGCACGTGCTCCTCATAGGCGATCAGGCCGAAGGTGGAGCGGAGGACCGGTTCCAAAGAGGGGTGGAGACAAGGAACCGGGGCGAGGCCTTGGTAGCGACGGGCGAACTCCTCTTTTTTCAGCTCGTTGGCGGCGCCGGGGCGAATGACGGAGACGACGGCGATCAGGCAGTCGATATCCCGGGTTCGGCACATCCGGTTGAGCGTGGTCATGGCGGGACTTTCCACATGGTGAACGCCGCGGGCGCCGCCGGAGCCGATCATCTTCCAGACCTCAGGATCCTGCCACGGAGCCAACCGCTCGAGATCCAGCGCGGAAAAGGAAAGGGGCGGGGTGGCGAGGGGGCTCGGTGGCAGAGGCTCGGCGTTGTTGCCGAAGCGGGCGTCGATCCCCCGGGTGCGGAGGGAAGCGCAGGCATCGCGCAGAACTGAGAGACCGGCTTGGCCCAAGATATCCATTTTCACAAGTCCGAGGCTTTCCACGGCGTGCATATCGAGATGGGTCGCTGGCCAGCCCGAGGCGGAGGGGAAGACGGGGGTGAGGTCGAGAATGGGCGGGCCGGAGAGGACGACTCCGCAGGGGTGCATTTTGGGGTGTCGCGGAAATCCGTCCAATCGCCCGGCCAGTTCCAGCGCAAAAGCGTAAGGATTTTCCCCGATGGGGAGATCGGCGCTTTCCCGGCTTTGGGCCAGGGCATCGGGGAGATCCCGGGCGCGAACCCGGGGAACATGTTCCGTGAAGCGGCGGATCTGGAACTCCGAGACGCCGAGGGTTTTGGCGATCTCCGCCAGGGCCGAACGGGCTTGGTAGGTAGAAAAGCCGCCGACCACAGCGCAGTGGTCGGGCCCATGGCGGTGGAAGAGAAGCTCAATCACCTCATCCCGGCGGTCGTGGGGAAAGTCGATGTCGATATCCGGGAGTTTGTGCATGGCCATCCGGTCGCGGTTGAGGAAGCGGCGAAAATAGAGGTCAAACCGGACGGGGCAGACGCCGGAAATGCCAAGGCAATAGCAGACGAGGGAGTCGGCGGCGGAGCCGCGGGTGATCCAGTCGATTCCCTTCCGGCGACAATCCTGCAGGAGATCCCAGACGAGGAGAAAGTAGTCGGCGTAGCCGACCTCGCGGATGATCCGGAGTTCTTCGGAAAGCTGGCGGAGAACCTGGCGGTGGAGGGAGGGTTTCGGGCCGTAGCGGCGACGGGCGCCGTCGAGCACCAGGCGGCGGAGGAAGTCGGACGAGGGGGAGCCGTCGGGCGGAGCGAAACGGGGGAAGCGCAGTCCGCCGAGATCAAAAGAGAAGGAGCACTGTTCGGCAAGGCGGAGTGTTTCACGGAGCGGTCCGGGATCGCCTCCGCAGCGGCGCAGGGCCTCGGCGGGGGAGAGGAAAGAGAAGTCACCTCGGCGTTTGCGGGTATCCTCCTGTCCGGCACGGGTGAGCGTGCGGATCGATTGGACAATCTCATAAGCGGTTCGATCCCGTGGCTGGAGATAACGGATCTCCGGGAGAAAAAGGGGAGTGGGGGAAAAGGGGTTGCGTCCCCAAGGTGGGCGACCAGGGGAGGGAACCGCGATTAGACCGGCGGCGTGGTCACGCAGAAAGGAGCGGGCCGGGCTGGGTTGGGAAAGAATCCGGCATAGGTTGGCGTAGCCGGTCCGGTCTTTGACGTAGAGCAGGACGGGGCGGGGGAGCGGGGCGGCACGCTCGGGGGCAGGGGTAATTTCAGCCCCGAGAACGGGGTGGAGGCCGGCTTCTCGGGCGGCGAGGAAGAACTCGACGGAGGCGTGAAGGTTGGGATCGGCCAGACCGACGGCAGGCAGGCCTAGCTCGACTGCCCGGGCGATGATGGTCCGGACCGGAAGAAGAGAGTCGTGAAAGTTGTAATGGGAGCGGACGTTGAGAGGAACATAGGGCAGCATAGTTTATTATACATATGTATAATAAGCCCAATCAGGGAACCACAAGCACGATTTAGGTTGGGTGAAGTCGTGGATTTAGGGAGAGTCAGCCGATGGGAACGGAGTTTTGGAAGCATGCTGCCGCGGTGGTGGTGGGTGGAGGGGTGGGGGCCTTTCTTCGCTTTGCGGTCGGGGCTTGGGTGGTGCATCACCATCCAGGAGCCAAGTTTCCTTGGGCCACCCTGGCGGTGAACTGGGTGGGGTGCCTTTTGATCGGCCTGATTTACGGTTGGGTGGAGGATCGGGCGATGCTGGGGGTTTCGCTGCGCTACTTTTTGATCACGGGGCTCTTGGGGGGATTCACCACTTTCTCGGCATTCGGGATGGAGACCCTGTACATGTTTAAACGCGGGGAAAGTCTGATGGCTTGGAGCTATGTGATGGCCAGCGTGGCCGGAGGGATCATTCTGGCTTGGCTGGGGGAAAAGATCCTTCGGTAAAGGACGAGGCAGGGGTGCAGGCGCTTGCTCTATGAATATTATCCCCGATGGGAGCGTTGCTTGTAGTCGTTGATTAAAAGATTGGTCGAGGAGTCGTGGGAGGCAACAGGGCCGGGCTTTTCCAGTTCCGGCTCGATCTTTTTGGCCAGCTGCTTGCCGAGCTCCACGCCCATCTGGTCGTAAGAGTTGATGTCCCAGATCGCGCCCTGGACAAAGATCTTGTGTTCGTAAAGGGCGATGAGAGCTCCGACCGTTTTTGGATCGAACTTTTGGACCAAGATGGAGTTGGTGGGGCGGTTGCCGGGAAAGATCTTGTGAGGAAGTAGTTTTTGCAAGGCTTCACCCCGGAGTCCCTCTTTTTCCAGCTCGGCCTGTGCTTCGGCCTCCGTCTTGCCCTTCATCAAGGCTTCGGTTTGGGCGAAGAAATTCGCCAGGAGGATGTCGTGGTGTTTGCCTGCGGGATTAAATGTTTCCACGGAAGCTAGAAAATCGCAGGGGATCAGCTTCGTGCCCTGATGGATGAGCTGGTAAAACGCATGTTGTCCATTGGTGCCAGGCTCACCCCAGATGATCGGGCCGGTATCCCACGTGACCGGCACTCCATTGCGATCCACCCGTTTCCCATTGCTCTCCATGTCGCCCTGCTGGAAGTAGGCAGGGAACCGGTGGAGGTACTGGTCGTAAGGCAGGATGGCGTGGGTCTGGGCTCCGTGGAAGTTGTTGTACCAGATGCCGAGCAAGGCAAGGGTGACGGGAAGGTTTTGCGCGGCCGGCGTTTTGAGAAAATGCTCGTCCATGGCGTGGGCTCCGGCGAGCAGCTCGGCAAAGCGCTCGTAGCCGATGGAAAGAGCGATACTCAACCCAATGGCCGACCACAGGGAGTAGCGCCCGCCCACCCAGTCCCAGAAAGGGAACATGTTGGCGGGATCGATCCCGAACTTCCGCACCTCCGACTCATTGGTGGAAAGGGCCACGAAGTGCTTGGCGATATGTTTTTCATCCCGCGCCTCCTCCAAGAACCATTTCCGGGCAGAGTGGGCGTTCGTGAGAGTTTCCTGGGTGGTGAAGGTTTTGGAAGCGACCAAAAACAGAGTGGTGGCGGGTTGACAGGTTCGGAGTGCCTCCAGGAGATGCGTGGAATCGATATTAGAGACAAAGTGGAGTTTGAGATCGCGGCGGGCGTAGGGCTTGAGCGCCTCCGTGACCATCACCGGGCCGAGGTCTGATCCGCCGATCCCGATATTCACGATCTGGGAGATGGGTTGTCCGGTGTAGCCCTTCCACTCCCCAGAGCGGACCTTTTCCGAAAAGGCCTTCATGTGCTGGCGGACTTTTTCCACCTCCGGCATGACATCCTGCCCGTTGACGACGAGGGGTTGATCGGTTGGGCGGCGCAGGGCGATATGTAGGACGGAGCGATTTTCCGTGAAATTAATTTTGTCCCCGCGGAACATGCGGTCGCGGAGCTCCTCGACCTTGGCCTCCTGCAGAAGTTTGCGCAAAAGAGTCAGAGTATCGGCGGTGATCCGGTTCTTGGAGAAGTCGACAAGGAACTCGTTCCAACGAAGGGAGAAGGTTTCGGCCCGTTTTGGATCCTGGGCGAAAAGATCCCGCATGAGAGTTGCACGCGTGGCGGCCGCGTGTTTTTCCAGCTCCTTCCAGGCCGGAAGATCGATAGGGGATCTCACCGGCAAAGAATGGGGGATGGATCGGTCGATGAGCAAGCGTGACCGTGAGGGCCCTTTCAGTTAAAGTTTCCCATGGTCCGCGCCGGAATCGTGGGTTTGCCGAATGTGGGGAAGAGCACGCTCTTCAACGCGGTGACGCGTACCCGCAAAGCGCAGGCGGCTAACTATCCCTTCTGCACGATCGAGCCCAATGTAGGGGTGGTCACGGTACCGGATAGCCGGTTGGACTGGCTCACGGCCATGTCCAAGAGCGAGAAGGTGGTGCCTGCCTCGATCGAGCTGGTAGATATCGCCGGCCTGGTGAAGGGGGCGAGCCAGGGGGAAGGGTTGGGCAATCAGTTTCTTTCCCACATCCGGGAAGTGGACGCGATTGTGCAGGTGGTGCGCTGTTTTGAGGATCCGGACATTCACCATGTGGCGGGCTCAGTGGATCCGTTGCGGGACATTGAGACGATTTTGACGGAGTTGGTGTTAGCGGATTTGGGAGCGGTGACCAAGCGGTTGGAGAAGCCGAGCAAGGCGGCGAAGTCTGGCGATGCGGCGGCCAAGGCTGAGCTGGCTCTGTTGGAGAAGTTAAAGAAACACCTGGATGCGGGTGCGCCGGCTTTGACCCTAACGATGACGGATGACGAGGCGAAATTGGCGAAGGGTTTCTTTCTGCTTACCTCCAAGCCGACCTTATTTGCCTGCAATGTGAAGGAAGAGGAGTTGGGGCCACTCACCAAAGGAGAACGTTCCGGCAAGACGGGTGAGCAGGTGGCTAAAGTGGAGGAGTATTGTAAGAAGCGGCTAGCCAGCAAGGCCGTGATCGTCAGCGCGCAGATTGAGTCGGAACTCGTGGATCTGCCGGAAGCGGAGGGTAAAGAGTATTTGGCCGGCTTAGGCGTGAAGGAGTCGGGCGTGGGGGCGTTGATTCGGGCGACCTATGAACTTCTGGGGTTGCGAACCTATTTGACCACTGGGCCGAAGGAGAGCCGAGCTTGGACGATTCACGCGGGGGACCGCGCCCCGCAGGCTGCCGGGGTCATTCATACGGATTTTGAGCGGGGTTTTATTGCGGCGGAGACGGTGGCGTTTGCTGATCTGAAGGCGGCGGGGACGATGGGGAAAGTGCGGGAGGCAGGGAAACTGCGGGTGGAGGGGAAAGAGTATGTGGTCCAGGACGGCGATGTGATGGAATTTCGGTTCAACGTCTGAGGATTGATGGCCCAGGCGAAAATCAACGTCATCCGGCATCCGGTAGTGCAGCACAAGCTGACGCTGATGCGCGAAAAAAGGACGAGCGTCACCGAATTCCGTGCCTTGGCCAGCGAGGTGGCCATGTTGATGGCTTTTGAAGTGACCCGGGATTTTCCGCTCACCCGAAAAGTCATCATGACCCCCATGGGCAAGATGAGGGCCCCGGTATTGAAAGGGCAGAAGATGGTGTTGGTGCCCATCCTGCGGGCGGGGATGGGCTTGCTGGATGGAATGCTGCGAATGTTCCCGTCAGCCCGGGTGGCCCACATTGGGATCTATCGCGACCATCGGACCCTGGAACCGGTGGAGTACTATTTTAAAGCCTCCAAAACCCTGCGGGACCGGGATTTGATCCTAATGGATCCGATGTTGGCCACCGGGCACTCCGCCATAGCGGCAGCCGACCGATTGAAGGGTGCTAAAGCCCGTTCCATCCGCTTCATGTGCCTTTTAGCGGCCCGGGAGGGGGTGATGAATTTTCACCGGCAGCATCCTGATATTCCCATCTTCACCGCCGCCGTGGATCCCAAGCTCAACGATCATGGTTACATCGTGCCCGGCTTAGGAGATGCGGGGGATCGAATTTTCGGAACTCTCTAATCAGCGGAGGGCTTTACGTTTAGATCTAGGCGCGAGAAGGCGCGCGCCTAAGTCTGGGATGAGGCCAAGCGCAGTAGAAACGTGCCTCCGACGATCATGAGGAGGCCGAGAATCTTGAGGACAGTGATGGATTCGCCGAAAGCGAGGATGCCGACAATGGCGATCAGCGCTGTGCCCACTCCCGCCCAAATGGCGTAAACGATCCCGACCTCAAGGGTTTTCAGGGAGAAAGACATCAAGGTGAAGCTTCCGAGATAAAAACAGACTACACCGATGGAGGGCACTAGGCGGCTAAACCCATGAGAAAGTTTCAGGCAAATGGTGCCAGAAAGTTCAAGGAGAATGGCCAGAGCCAGCAGAAACCACGGATTCATGCTCTGTGATGCTAATACCGGTTGGGGTCTGTCGAAAGGCATTTCACCGGAGAGGTTTTTACAGGTAGATTAACGGTTCCGTGAAATCCTGGTGGACATTGCTTTTGGTGTTGGGACTGGCTGGGTGCAGTCGTGATGGCCAGCTCCATGAAGCTAAGAAGAACACGGTGATGGTGGAGGTCACCTCCCAGGTGTGGGATTACCGGCTACCGTGGAACCCGGGCACGGTATCATCCGGTCGCGGGGCCGGCTTTATTGTGGCTGGCAAAAAGGTGATCACCAACGCCCACGTGGTGAGTGGGGCGCGCAACATTACGGTTCAGCGGGAGGCAGATCCCCGGCGTTATTCCGCCCAAGTGAAGTACGTGGCCCATGACTGCGATCTGGCCATGTTGGAGGTGGCGGACCCGGCCTTTTTCAAGGGCACGACCCACTTGGATTTGGGCGGGATCCCGGAGTTGGAATCGGTGGTCAGCGTGTACGGGTTTCCCATTGGAGGTGACCGGCTTTCTGTCACGCGAGGGGTGGTAAGTCGCATTGATTACAATGCTTACACCCATTCGGGCCGGGAATCCCATCTGGCCATTCAAATCGATGCGGCCATCAACCCGGGAAACAGCGGCGGCCCGGTCATGCAGGAGGACAAGGTGGTCGGAGTCGCCTTTCAGGGGTTTCGTGGGGACGTGGCGCAAAACGTGGGGTACATGATTCCCACTCCGGTCATCCGGAGGTTCCTCAAGGATGTGGAAGACGGAAAGTATGACCATTACGTCGATATTGCCATTCGGTGGATGCCACTGGAGAACCCGGCGATGCGACAGTATTTGAATCGGCCTAATGACGGCCGTGGGGTGGTGGTGACGGATATTTTTTCAGAAGGGTCTTCCGACGGCCATCTGCAAAAGGGGGATGTTCTGTTGTCGATCGACGGGCACGCCATTGAAAGTGATGGATCGGTCCGGCTGGACGGAAAACCGGTGCAGCTTGAAGAGATTGTGGAGAGAAAATTCTCCGGGGAGGAAGTTCGGCTCGAGGTTTGGCGTGAAGGCAGGAAGGAGAGTGTCCGGGTACCGCTCAAGCCGGCTGACATGTTTTCCATGTACGAAAATCTCTATGAACCGGCGCCTCGGTACGTGTTGTATGGGGGCCTGGTTTTTCAACCGCTGACCGCCAATCTGATGGCAGTGCTTTTGGGAGGGGCGGACCTGCGGCTGAAGCAGAAGTACACCATGTTTGCCACGGATCAGATGTACCGAGAAACACCGGAACCGGTCATCCTCTCGGCGGTTTTGCCGGATCCCTCGAATGTCTATCTTCGTGGATTGGCCGGGCAGATCGTGCGCGAAATTAACGGGAAAAAGATCCGAACCTTGGCGGATGTGGAAACCGCGTTGGCATCCAACGGGGAGCGGACGGTGATCCGTTTTGAGGGGGACTCGAGACCGGCGGTGCTCAAGCGAAACGAGGTGGACCTGTCCACCCCCCGGATCATGGCGCAGTATGGAATCAGCGAAGTAAGCCGGACAGCGGTGGGAGACCGCCGGTTGGCAAAAGGCTCAGCCTCCGGGGAGAAAAGCCCATGAAGTGGCTTTGGCTTTTGGGGGTTTTAGCCCTCGCTCCAACGGGCTGGAGCGCAGAGCAGGACGAGCCGCAGGGCTCGGTGGTACGGGTGCGGGCCTCCATCCAGCCCTATGACCAGTTCCGACCTTGGCAGAAGAAAGCGCCTTACGGACTGAACGGAACGGGGGTGGTTCTACCCGGGGGACGAGTCCTGGTGACCGCAGCGTTGGTGGCGAACCGAACGGAAGTCGGATTGGAAAAACCGGGTTCGGCGGAAAAGTGTGCGGCTGAAGTGGAGGCCATCGATTACGAGGCAAATCTAGCCTTGTTGCGTCCGGAACGGCCGGAGTTTTTAAAGGGTTTCCGAGGGCTGGATTTGGGACCTGCTCTGCGGGCGGGGGACATGGCGGAGGTTTGGCAACTGGAACGGAATGGCGAGTTGTTACGCAATCAGGCAGAGATTTTAACTGTCGGGGTAGGGCGGTATCCCAACGATGAAGCGGGCTTCCTGCAGTACGGGGTTAGGGTCTCGCTGCCGAAGCGCGATGACAGTTATACCCTGCCATTGATCCGTCAAAATGAGCTTGTGGGGATGGTGATGATGTACGACCGGGACTCGCAGGAGGGGACAGCGATTCCGGGGCCGATGATTGAGCGTTTTCTGGAGGATGCGGCGGACGGCAGATATGAAGGGTTTCCAACGTTGGGGGTGAGCTGGACCCCGCTGCGAGATCCCAACTTGCGGGAGGAGGTAAAGGCGCCGAAGAGTGGTGGGATTCTGGTGACCCGGGTGAATCCTCGCGGAACCGCCGGGAAAGCAGGATTAACGGAGGGGGATGTGATTTTAGGGGTAGACGGAATGAAGTTGGATGAGGACGGAAATTATCGGGACTCGCTGTATGGGCTGACGGCAATCGGGAATCTGGTGCGGGTGCGTCCCAAAGTGGGGGCGAAGGCAAAGTTTTCGATATCGCGGGGAGGCAAGGAGATGGAGTTGGTCGGAACGTATGATCGACGAGCCCGGGATGAGGTGGCGATACCGACCTTGGCTTTTGACGCCCAGCCTCGCTATCTCGTCGCGGGAGGACTGGTGTTTCAGGAGCTGACCGGGACCTATTTGCAGGAGTGGGGAGACAAGTGGAGCGAGCGAGCGCCCCAACGGTTGGTGGAGTATTTTGTGTTCCAACAGGAAAAGAGACCCGATCCGGACAAGAAAGTCGTTTTCCTAAGTCAGGTCCTGCCGGCATCCATCAATCTTGGGTACCAGCAATACTCCGGACTCGTTTTGGAGAAGGTAAATGGCAAAGAGATCCGGGATCTGGCGGAGCTCGCGAGCGTTCTCGACCAAAGCCCGGATGGAGCCCTGGTCTTTGAGTTCCGGGACGATCCGGGCAAACTCGTGGTGAATGCGGCCGATGTAAGGGCGAAGCAGGAGGAAATTCAAAAGGCGTATGGTTTGCCGGAGTTGCGCAAACTTTAGGGTAGGACGGGCCTATCCTGAGTGGAGACCTTGCTCGGTGGATCGGAGGTTGAGCGGCTACGCAGTGTTTGATTTGGACGGGACCTTGGCGGACTCCTTGGGGGATATTTCGCAGGCTTTGGGGAGAGTTCTGCGGCGGCACGGTAGACCGAGTATTTCCGAAGAGGAGACCCGCGATCTTATCGGAAGAGGTCCCCGCACGCTGATCGAGCGGGCATGGATGCGAACCGGGAAAGAGGCCTCCCCGAACGAAGCCAAACTACTGACTTTAGAGTATATGGATGAATATCGAAAAAATCCCAAAGGAGGAACCAGGGCTTTTCCAGGAGTCAACGAGGGTTTGAGGCGACTTATCCAGCGCGGTTGGAGATTAGGACTTTGCACCAATAAGGATGGCAGAGCGGCACGGGCTTTGGTCGAGGAGTTGGGATGGGCCCGGTGGATTCGGGTGGTGGTGAGTGGCGAGGAGAGTTTCCGAAAGCCGGATCCGCGTCCGCTTCATCTGGCCTTCCGGAAGCTCCAAGCTCCTCTGGGGCGGCATCTTTTTATCGGGGACAGCGAAGTGGATTTACAAACCGCACGAAATGCCGGAGTCGAGGGGGTTTTTCTTGGGTATGGCTATGGGGATTGGGGAAAGACGGGTCTGGACGGAATGATTTACTTTGAAGAAGCCGTCAGTCTATTTCGTTGGATGGGTGGGGCTTCCCTCCAGACCCGAAAGTAGGTTTTTAGATTATCAATTCGGGCCAGGAATCACGGAGTCAGTCGGCAGCACGGGGCCGCGGACCTTCACGAGTTCGCAGACATCCATGGTTTTAGGTTCCTCGCCGGGGAATTCGACAACCGCCGAGCCATAATCCTTGTGCGCAGACTCTTTTTGGATGCTGATCACCGAACCCTCGGTCATTTTTTCGTCGTAGGCGGAGACCACCCGGTCGCCTGGCTCCAGCGGCCCGAGAAACTGCCAAAAGCAGTCGTCGAGCATTCCATTGGTCTCTTTGAGGTTTTTCTGTAAATCCTCCTCCAGCTCATCGGGTTTGATGGATTTCATGAGTCCTTCGATCAAGCGGGTTTGGCGGTCAAGGATGGCATAGAGCCGCCGTTCGGCCTGCTCAATGCGGACCTCATTGGCGGTCATGGCCAGAGCGGGAAGTTTTTTCGTTTTTTGGGAAACCTTTTTCACAAGCCAGAAGGGCGGACCCTTATACCTTGCGTAACAAAGAAGAGCCGGTCATGGCGGCAGGCTTCGGCAGCCCGAGCATTTCCAGCAGGGTAGGGGCCACATCCGCCAATATTCCGTCAACCACTTTGTACTGATTCGCATCCGCGGCGACGTACAGGCAGTGGACGGGATTGGTTGTGTGCGCCGTGTGGGGGGATCCGTCCGGGTGGAGCATCTGCTCGCAATTCCCGTGGTCGGCTGTGACCAGGGCTTTGCCGCCTTTTTTCAGGACAGCCTCGAGTACCTTGCCGGTGCAGCTGTCAATGGTCTCGACCGCTTGGATGGCGGCCGCAAGGACCCCGGTGTGGCCGACCATATCCGGGTTGGCGAAGTTAAGGATGATCAGGTCATCCAGCCCTTTTTCGAGGCGCTCGAGGACCAAGTGGGTTAGCGGAGCTGCGCTCATTTCAGGCTGAAGGTCGTAGGTGGCCACCTTAGGGGAAGGCGCCATAATCCGCTCTTCCCCGGGATTGGCTGACTCCTTGCCTCCATTAAAGAAGTAGGTGACGTGCGGATATTTTTCCGTTTCCGCCATCCGGGCCTGTTTTAGTCCATGCCTGGAGACCACCTCGCCCAACAGGTCGTTCATCTCCAGCGGGGTGAACAAGTGCTGGATACCGAGGTTCGCGAAGTCGGCTTCGTAAGGTGTAAGGGTAAAAACTTTGGTCTTGGGGCGGCGTACGATAGGAAAGGAGTCAAAGGATGCATCGGCGAGGCAGCGAACAATCTGACGCATCCGGTCGGCCCGGAAGTTAAAAAAGAAGAGAACATCTCCATCCCGGATGATTGGGCTGGTCGTGCCCGGCAAAACGACGGGTTTAACAAACTCATCCGTGACGCCAGCGGCATAAGAGGCAGCCAGAGCAGCTTCTCCGGATTCAGCAGGAGAGCCATGGCCGTCTAAAAAGAGGTCATGGGCCAGCTTGACCCGTTCCCAGCGGTGGTCACGGTCCATGGCGTAGTAGCGGCCGATTATGGTGGCCACCCGGGCTCGGGGTATTTTGGCGACCACCTGCTCCAAGGTCCGGATAAAATCGCGCCCAGAGGTTGGGGAACAGTCGCGACCATCCGTGATGGCATGAACAAAGATTTCGGACGACCCGGCGGAGCCGGCAATTTTCAGCAAGGCAAGCAAGTGGTCGAGGTGGGAGTGAACGCCGCCGTCCGAGACTAGCCCTATAAAGTGGATCCTTTTGCCCGAGGCGGCGGTGAGGGCCTCTTGGAGGAGTTTGTCCTTGGCGAGAGAGCCGTCGCCAATGGCGAGATTGATGCGGGTCAACTCTTGATAGACGACTCGACCAGCACCGAGGTTGAGGTGGCCGACCTCTGAGTTCCCCATTTGTCCCTTGGGCAAGCCGACCTTCAGGCCGCTCGGCTCAAGCCGACCCCAAGGATAGTCCCGGTATAGGCGGTCATGGACTGGGGTTTTGGCTAGTTGGGTGGCATCGCCCTGCTTTTCGGCCCCCGCACGCCCGGCGGGGTTAATGCCCCAGCCATCACGAATCAGCAGAAGAACGGGTTTAGACATTCATTTAACTTACCGCAGTCGGGCCCAAAATCGAGGGTCGAATTGTCTCATCGTTTGGCAAGTGTCCGAATGGCAGAGACTTGGGGGTTGAGGTTTTTACGGAAAAAGAGGACAATTCTCCCGTGATCGACTCCTTTGTCTTTAGCGAAGGGAAGCTGGTTAGTCATAACCTGGAGTGGGAGGCTCTGCGTCTGGCCCGGGCGGATAAAGGGCTGATTCTTTGGATCGATCTGACGAATCCGACCCCTGAAGAAACAAAGCAGATTTTGGAGCAGCTTTTCGAATTTCACCCCTTGGCGATCGAGGATTGTGTCTCCCGGAGTGAGCTCTCGAAAGTAGAGGATTATGAAGACTACCTCTTCATGATTGTGCAGAGCGCGTCCGCGGGGACGGAAAAGTCGATGCAGATTAGTGAGCTCAACATGTTTTTGGGGAAGGATTTCCTGGTCACGGTTCATCCCGAACCCGTGCCCGCGGTTAGTCTCGCAAAAGACAGGCTCCTTAAGGGGGTAGGTATCCAAGCGCGAGGACCAGATCGCTTGGCCCATCAACTCCTTGATTTGGTGGCGGATTCTTATCTCCCGGCGGTGGATCTGATGACCCAGGAGATGGAGGACGTGGAGGAAAAGTCGCTATCGGGGGAAAGAAAAGAAGACTTGGCGAAACGGATTCTTAAGGCCCGTCGTCGCCTCTCTGGGTTGCGACAGATTCTTCGGCCGCAACGGGAAGTCATCGCGCGCTTGGCCCGGGGGGAGTCCAAGTTGATTCGCTCTCCGATGCTGCCGTATTTCCGTGACGTGCAGGACGCCCTGACCCGGGTGGATGAACGTCTGCAGGGATGTAACGACCGCATGATGGTGGCCTTTGATGTGTACACGAACCGGTCGGCCCATGAGGCAAATGAGGGCATCAAGGTGCTGACCGCGCTCACGGCGATCACCATCCCGCCGGTGGTGGTAGGCTCATGGTACGGCATGAATTTCAGAAGGATGCCGGAGCTGGAGCATCCCCACGCTTATCTTTGGCTGATGGGCCTAACCGTCCTCCTCATGATCGGCATGGGGATTTGGCTCAGGTCTAAGCGCTGGTTTTGAAACCTGCCACCACCCACGGGTGAAGACCTCGTTTTTGGAAAAGCTGTTAGAGCGAGCCCCGCGGGTGGGGTCCGCTGAGTTACAGACACATTTTGTTCGGCTAGCGGAAGAAAAGGGGTTTCTTGAGACTCTCTTCAATGCGTTGCAAGAGGGGGTGACTGTTCTCGATGGTGAAGGAAGATTGATCTATTGGAACCGGGCAGCGGAGCGGCTTCTCACTCTCCCGGAGACCCTGGAACCAGGGGCTTGGTCCCTCGGGCGGAGCTTGCGTGGGGTCGACTGGAAAGGGCTTCTGCAGGAGAGGAAATCTTCTTCAGGATCTTTGGAGGTGAGTTACCCTGATTTTCGCATTCTGCAGTACGCGTTGGTGCCGTTGGAGCATGAGGGCAGGGAAGGCGCGATGCATGTGGCGGTTTTTCATGATGCGACTCGCGAACGGACGGAGGCGCGCACCGCGGTGGAGATCGGAAGAGCTGAGGCGCTGACTTTATTGGCAGCCGAGGTGGCGCACGAGATTGGGAATCCTCTGAATAGTCTTCACCTGCAGTTGCAGGTCATCGAAAAAGATCTCCGCGGAACTCCCGGCCCGGCTGCGGAAAAAGTGCGCGTTTCCCTGGAAGTGTGCCGACAGGAGGTTCGGAGGCTGGATGGATTGATTGCGAGGTTTTTACGGGCGTTAAGGCCGCAGGCCGCACAAAAAATACCGGAATCGGTTGAGAAGGTTTTAGAGGAGGGTTTGGCGCCACTGAAGGTAGAGATGCAGGACCGAAAGATTCTTTTGGAAAAAGAGGTAGAGGGGGGAATGGGACCTGTTCCGATGGATCGGGAGCAGGTGCAACAGGCGATCTACAATCTTGGGCGGAACGCGATGCAGGCTGCCGGGGAGCAGGGCCTGGTGCGGGTTCGAATCCTGCGGGAGGGCGATTTTGCCGTTTGGGAGTTCCGGGATAATGGTCCG
>Ga0129333_10003456_pt1 | contig 14790 bp, 13 predicted proteins | sample CPB6_08_DNA_FD_94474 | JGI IMG/M metagenome (GOLD analysis project Ga0129333, IMG submission 94474) | Freshwater to marine salinity gradient microbial communities from Chesapeake Bay, USA - CPBay_Sum_0.6_0.8_DNA | ecosystem: Environmental > Aquatic > Marine > Coastal | place: USA: Chesapeake...
GGTTTTGGTGCCCTTATTTTTGCCAGCTTCATGTCCATTGTGGTGCTGGCTTTGCCCGCAGCCTCTGATCCGTTCAATCAGGGGTATCAGGAACATCTCAATGCTGTCTTTGGAAATACGCCGCGCATCATGCTCGCTTCTGTGCTGGCATTCTGGTGCGGCAGCTTCTCCAACAGCTATGTGTTGGCAAAAATGAAAATTTGGACAAAAGGGCGAATGTTATGGAGTCGAACGATCGGCTCTACCCTGGTAGGTGAGGCTGTGGACTCCGGTCTTTTCTATGTACTGGCCTTCTATGGCATTTGGCCTACCCATCAGGTGGTGGCAGTTGCAGTAGCCCAGTATGTGCTCAAGACCACTTGGGAAATTGTGATGACCCCGGTTACTTATCGGGTTGTTGCTTTCCTAAAAGCCAAGGAGCATGAGGATTATTACGACCGGCATACCAACTTTTCACCATTCAAGATTTCCTGAAGGAAGGATCTTGGGGGCCGGCCCGCGCTTTTTTCAATTCTCTAGACCACCACAAAATGCCCCATCATGCCGTTGGCCTGATGGCCCAGCACATGGCAGTGCACCATCCAGTGGCCGGGTTGGTCTGCGAACAAGCGTACGCGGGTAGATTCTTGCGGAGATAGCAGCACCGTATCGCGTACTGGCCCCCACTGGTCGCCCAGGCGCTGGCGTAGCCACACCCCATGAAAATGCAGGGGGTGATGCCAGACGGTGCGATTGTTCAAGACCAGATCCAGGGTGTGCCCCGACTTGAGGGTAAACAGTGGCGGCTGATGCCCATGGCCCATGGCTTCGTTTTTCATGGCCTTGCCATTGATCAGCCAGATTGCCTCACGGCTGGCTTCTCGGCTCATGGCGCCGCCCTGCAGGTTAATCACAAACTCTGGCTGGGTGGGCGGCCCCAGCTCGGGCAAGGGGTTTGCCGGCAGAGGCGCAGGAGGGGACTGCACCAAGGTGAGCGCGGCACCGCTGGCCTTGAGAGCGGCCAACTCATAGCCACGGCCTGGGTAGAAGACATCTCGCACCCTGGCTGTTTGGCCCTCGGTAGGCGCTTCCCAAATCACATCGGCGCGTTGACCCGGCCCCAGCACCAGGGGCTCGCTCAAAAGCTGTACGGGAACCGGGTGACCGTCAATGGCCAACAGCCAGGCTCTTGAGCCATCGAAACGCAGGCCAAAAATCCTGGCGCTGGTGGCAGCCAGCAGACGCAAGCGAATACGCGCATGAGGTCGTGCTGAAAAATCTTGCTGCAACGCGCCGTTGATGAACACCACATTCCCCACGCGACCCGCATGTGCGGCATCGTGCAAGTCATTAAAGTTTTCAACAATCTGCCCACTACGGTCCAGGCGAAGATCGGTCAAGGCCCAAAGCCAGTCTGCATCGACTTCGGGCGGTTTGCGTTCGTGCACCACCAGGGCGCCTATCAGCCCGCGGCCAATTTGCTCGATGGTATTGACATGTGGGTGATACCAGTAGGTACCTGCATCGGGCACGACAAAACGATAGTCAAATTGCTTGCCTGGTTGGACGGGGTCTTGGGTCATGCCGGGCACGCCGTCATAAGCATTGGGCACCCTGATGCCGTGCCAATGCACGGTAGTGGGTTGCGGCAAGTCGTTGTGCAAGCGCACGCGCAAGGTATCTCCCTGGCGCCAAGAGAGGACAGGCCCTGGATACTGTCCGTTATAAGCCCACATGGCTTGAACAGGCTGGGTCTTAGGCAACAGGCTAAAAGATTTGGGCGCTGCCCGAAGATCGAGCCACTCTTCAGCCAGGCCAAGCCTAGGGACACTGGCCAGGGCCGAGGCAACTGCCCCATGCGCCAAAAACTGGCGACGGTCGCATTTCCATGAGGCATCCCGCAGGGTGCCCCAAGGGCCGGCTGAATGGTTGTCGCGAGTGTTGATTTCTCTGCCTCAGGATAAAGTGGGGAACGGGGAGAATTTGAAAAGTATAGTCATTATCAAAACTATCCGTAAGGCAAAGCTTTTCTTGGCTCATGGAAAGTAAAACCTGAAATTATCACGGCCAAGAGTTGCCGATGGTGAGATATTCTGAGCATCATCCCAAGTTTTCGCGCAGCATAATTCTCTTCAGCTGAGGTACAAATGCAGACATGAACAGCGCATTGGTTGGTTTTCGGGTGGATGGTGTCACCAAGCTGCAACGGCTGCATGGCTGTCGTAGTGGCGAGGCTGTGCTGAAGGCGCTTCATCTTTACCTCGCCAGGGTCAGTGATGCCCAGATTAAGGCCTACGTCAGTCAGGTCTCGTTCATCGGGCCAGAGCATGGTTTGTTTCTGACTGAAGACCAGCGGGGTCAACTGCGCCACCTGGAATCAATGATGCCCCAACAGGATGGCCTGGCACGCTGCCAAGCTTGGTCGGATCTCTTTGCAATTTTTCCGGGCTTGGATGCGTGGCATTGGAACTTGCCCTTTCTGCCTGCCGCGCAGCTGGATTTATGTGCAGATATCCACTGGGGCTATCTGCTGGATCTTGACCTTGGAGAGTTGCAGATTTTTGACAACCGAAACGCGCGTTTTACCTGGCGCGCCATCGGAATTGCAGAGCCAGCCTTCTGTACCTTATCGCTGAAACACGCACGATGGATGACCTTGCAAGATATTTGCACCCTGCAAAACTTGTTGCAGCTGCATGTGTGCGCTGATGGGAAGGATCCCGTATTGCCCATGCTTGACGCAGAGTCTGAAAGCTTCAAAGGCCCTGGCAACTGGCAGGCCAAAATCAAGCTGCATGGCGGAAAGGTGAAGCTTCTTCTGAAGCGAGATGGGCTTGAGGCAAATATCTGTCGGGTGGGGGCGGTTTCTCTGGATGATCCGGGTTGCGGTGATTTCTTACGTCAAGCGCTCGCGCCTGCAGCGCTGGCACTGGCAAGTGCCATCTACGGCGCCGGAGCTAGCCTGGCGCAGGTGTCGTTGGTGACTGGCCAAATGCACTTACTGCCAGATGCGCCCAGTAAAAGCGGCATGCCCCTGCTTGATTTGGCGCTGCGTAGCAACAATGGGTTGAAGCTCAAGCTGGGCCCAGGGTTTTTCGATGAGTTACGGATTTTGTTGCTGGACAATGGCCTGACTGTCCAGGGCTGGCGCTTTCTCATCAAGCAGAGCGATGCAGCCCTCAGGACATTACTTCAATTTTTCCCCCCATCGTTGTCAGTCTTGCCAGGGTTTTCGAGCCTGGTCAATTTGTTGGCCAGTGCCCTGCAAGGCGAGGGACTGTATGCAGGTCGTAGTCTGATCGCTCTGCGCGGTGTGGAGCGTATTCTTGATCGAACCCGGGGCCGGCCTGGTGCAGTCAGAGAGGAAAACGCTCGCATCTTCCTGCGCGCAATCATGCGTGCCCATTTGACCGATGAGGAAGAAGCAAACCTCGATCATGAAGCGCAGGATGTTTCAGATTTTGTGTACTCCCATCAAGCGGTCTTGAAGGGGGCTACCTGGCGTTCCTTGCGTCGTCGCTCCAGCCTCTGGCACCGAGCGCTGTTGATCCAGGTAGACCCCGCCAAAGATGTTCGATGGCCTGCGCTGTTGCCGCGCCATGAGTTGGGTTCCTTTGTCGCGGTGGAATTGGATAGTGGTGCTCTTTTGGCCGAGGAAGGCCTGGAGCAGCGCCACTGCATTGGCAGCTATGTCAACGCCTGTTCCAGCGGCGCAAGTCGGGTGTTTTCCTTGCGACAAAACGGCCGCCGCTTGGCGACCATTGAATTACAGCGCAGCCATGACGGAGATTGGCGAATGGTGCAAATCCGTGGCAAGGCAAATACTCCCATTCGTGATTTGCAAGCCCTTGAAGCTGCAGAATCTTTGGTGAATGCCTACGCACAAAAAGTTCGCTTCCACGAAGGCCTAAAGACTAACAATGTCCATCCTGCGCTGAGGCCTGGGGCTTATGTGACACCAGATTACCTGGTGCATCGGCAGGATCACTGGACAGGATAGGCAGGATCAGCCCAAGAATTGCTGGCTATTTCGGCTGACGTGCGCATCTAAATCCGATGTAGACCACGGCGGTTTGCATCGGCTTGTAGGCAGCATGGTATTCCAGCATAGGTTCAGTGCCATACCACCAGGAACCTCCCCGGGTGCGCCACTGGGCATCCCGGTTGCCAGGCGCTGTGGCTGATTCGGGTCGTGTCCATTCCCAGACATTGGCGCCCATGTCATACAGGCCGTTGACACCTGCAGGCGTCCGCCCTACTGGGGCATGACCATGGCCGCGCCACAATCCTGCAGCCAAGGCAACTGCTCGTTCTTGCGCAGCGGGGCCGCAATCCGCAAGGCATTGCGCACCTTGCGGGCTGACACCGGTTGGGTAGCGGTAGCGCTCGCCGGTTTTGAAAGGGGCGGGGGGTTTGGTGCGCCACTCGGTGTAAGCCGCAGCAGCCCATTGGGCATCGGTGGGCAGGTCGCCCCCCGCCCAGCGACAGAAGGCCCGCGCATCGTCCACGTCCACATGCACTGCAGGCTCGTTGTCCTGGGCCGGTCGGCCAAAGGGGCTGGCCCAGTTCCATCCGGGTTTTTGTACCCAACCGGCCTCATAGACCTGGCCACCGCCCAGGCGCTCTGCCCGCGTGACCCATTGAGTAGCCCGGGCAAATTCTCGGAATTGCCCCACCGTGGTTTCGGTGCGAGCGATTTCGAATTTGCCTGGAAGGGCAGGGGACTGGATGAGCACCCAGTCAAGGTCAACTTGAGATCGGGCCAGCACCGGTTGGTTAACAACTGTCAGCCAGATTGAAACTATGCACAGAATTGCTCGAGTAAATTTTGACATGAGCTTGAGTAGGTCTGATCCCGATTGGACAATTACGACAGAAAAAAGAATAACCGGTATACCTGAAACCCAATGGTGAGGTCTCAAAATCTATGAGCCGGTCATATAAAGGCACCAAGAGGATATGTTCGGATGCAGCAATCATAGAATCATCTCCGCTCTTTGGCATGGCTGAATTGGATGGAGCGGTCCTGCATCACTACATAATCGTCAGTACATGAACCCTTCTCCTGTTTGGCAGCTACTCGCACATAAAAACTATTTTCGATTCTGGTGGGCCAGGCTTACCGGCGTCACTGGCAACCAGATGCTGATGGTGGCTGTTGCATGGCATATGTATGACATGACTGGCAGCGCCTGGGATTTGGGCCTGGTCGGGCTGTTTCAATTTGTACCCGCCTTGCTCTTCACCTTGCCGGCTGGGCATGCAGCTGACAAATGGCACCGCGGTCACATCTATGCCGCTTCCATGTTGTTGCAAGTCCTGATTGCACTGGTCCTGGTCTTGACGACAGCCTTCGGGTTGACCAACCGTGATCTCATCCTGGCGGTGTCGGTCGCCTTGGGAATTGCCAGAGCATTCCAAATGCCAGTTCAGCAGGCTCTGACGCCCTTGCTGGTACCAACTCATCTGCTGCAGCGGGCAATTGCTCTGGGCTCCAGTGGACAGCAAGTGGCTGTGATTGGCGGGCCAGCCTTAGGAGGTGGACTTTATGTGGGCGGCCCGCTCCTGGTTTACGCCAGCTGTGCTCTGCTTATGCTGATTGCATTTGTGCTGGCCATGTTGGTGCGCTTGCAGCACCGTCCCGTCATGCAGGCGGCGACCTGGTCGATGGTGCTGGCTGGCTTCACCTTCATCTGGCGAAAAAAACTCTTACTTGGGGTTGTGTCTCTGGACTTGTTTGCGGTCTTGCTGGGTGGTGCCACCGCACTGCTGCCAATGTACGCAAAAGACATCTTGGATGTAGGTCCGGCAGGCTTGGGTCTGTTGCGCGCTTCTCCCGCGCTTGGCTCACTCATCGTGTCACTAGCCCTGATGCGATGGCCCTTGCACCGGCATGTGGGAAAGCGCTTACTGGCTGCCACCATGGTTTTTGGTCTTTCGATCATTGTGTTTGGACTTTCTGAAAGCTTTGTGCTGTCACTGGTGGCATTGGCAGTCTCTGGCGCTGCGGATTCGATCAGCGTAGTCACCAGAATTACGTTGCTTCAGATGGAAACACCGGATGATCTGCGCGGGAGGGTGTCAGCCGTCAACTCTATTTTTATTGGAGCCTCAAATCAGTTGGGAGAGTTTGAATCTGGCGCAGTGGCCGCATGGCTGGGGCCGGTCGCTTCGGTCGTGCTGGGCGGCGTCGGAACGATCCTGATCGCGGTCAGCTGGATCTATTTATTCCCTAGCCTGGCCAAGCGTGACCGAATGGAATGAGTGGCCAGCCACCATTCGAAAATTCAAGCAAGTGATTAAATCAAATGCTATGATCTGATCTGTTGTGGCATGCATTGCCGGAGTTTCTCGACATGAATTTTGGATTGACCAGTGACCAGGAAGCCATACGCGATCATGTAAAAGATCTGCTGGACAAAGAATGCTCGCTGGACTATGTCAGGCAATGCGATGAATCGGGTACGCCCCCACGTGAAGCCTTCAAGGCCCTGGCTAAACATGGCTGGTTGGGACTTATCGCCCCTGAGGAATATGGTGGCGCCAGCGGCACTCCTACCGATTTGGCAGTACTGTTGGAGGAAACTGGGCATCACTTTGAAGAATTGGGTCTATGGCTGTTTCGAAGCTATACCTTTGGTTGCTACGCCATCTTGAAAAATGGCACCGAGGAACAAAAGAAATTTTTTCTACCCAAAACTGTGAGCGGTGAGTTCACTTATGCGTTTGCCCTGACCGAACCTGACTCCGGCTCTGATGCCGCTGCCTTGCGTACCAAGGCCGAAGTGGATGGTGATCACTTTGTCATCAACGGCCGCAAGACATTCATTTCCGGATTCGACATCGCAGACTATGCGCTGGTGGCGCTGCGTACCAGTCAACAGGCCAAGAAACAGCAAGGCATCAGCACCTTGATGATCGACACCAAGACGCCCGGTATTGAGGTGCGGCGTATTCCTACCCTGGGGCAACATGCGATTGGCACCACCGAGGTGACTTTCACCAATGCACGGGTTCCCATCTCTTCTCTTCTTGGAGAGATGGACATGGGTTGGTCAATCTGTGAAGACACCCTGCGCTACGAGCGCCTGTGCCTGTCTGCTGCGCGCATTGGCGCGGCGCGTCAGGCTTTCGAAATCGCGCTGGACTATGCCAAAAATCGTATTCAGTTCGGCAAGCCGATTGGCAGCTTTCAGGCCATTCAGCACAAGTTTGCCGATATGAAAGTGATGCTCGATAGCGCCCAGACCATGGTGCTGCGCTACGCCTGGCTGATGGAGCATGACCAGGCGCAACGTGCCGACACAGCAGTGCTCAAATACCTGGTGGGTGAGAGCTACAAGTCGATCTCCGACACCTGCTTGCAAATTCTGGGTGGCTACGGCTATTGCATGGAATACCCGATCCAGCGTTTTTTCCGTGATTCTCGCTTGGCCACTATCGGCGGTGGTACTTCAGAAATTCAGAAAAACATCATCGCCGCTTCACTGGGCTTGCGTTAGGCTTGCCTGCCTGGCCCATTGACCGGCCAGTTCCAGAGCCATGGGTAGCGGGTCTTGTGCTACCACCTTGCTCACCAAACCCCAGCGCAGCGCCTGTTCAGCGTCGATCAGCTTGCCGGTAAGCGCCAGATAAGACAAGGCGCGGTTGGAGGCCATCAATCCGACAGACTTGACAATCTGTCCACCCGGCACAAAGCCAAAGTTGATCTCCGGCATTCCCAGTTTTGCCTGGTCGTGGGCTATCACCGCATCGGAAGCTTGCAATATGGGCAAGGCTCCTCCCAGACAGTAGCCCTCGATGGCCGTAAAGACGCGTTGCGGCAATTCACGCAAAAGATGACAGCGCCAATGCTCGGTGGCATTGCGAGCGCGTTGCAGTTCATCGGCGTTGCGACTGGAACTGTCAAAAAAATCTTTCAAGTCCATGCCGGCACTGAAATGCCCACCAATGCCATGAAATACCACTGCATGCAAATCGGCACGGTGCCGCAGTTGCATCAGGCAGGCTTCCAAAGCCAGTGTCATTTCCACCCCGATGGCATTGCGCTTGGCCGCGCGATCCAGTCCGATCAGGCGAATACCCTGGTGAGAGTCATCTATGCGCAACACGTCTTAACCGCTCAGTCCTGGCTTGTTCTTTCCTGCCAGAAATCCTGCAATGGCGGAGGCACGGGTGGAAGGGCTATCAGCCTGGCGGGCCTTGATCTCGGCAAACTTGGCGGCTGTATAGCTGACCGCTGCATCCCAGCTCATCGAGCCGACATGCGCCAGCGTCTCCTTGGTGAATTGCAGGGCCAGGGGGTCCTTCTCGCGCAAGCTGGTCACCAGGTCTGACAGTGCCTGATCCAGGCTTTCTTCCGGATAGCTGAAAGTGACCAAACCCATACGTTCGGCCTCAAGACCGCTGGCAGCTTGACCGCTGACACAGTGAAAGTGCAGGGCCCGGGCTGACAGCCAGTCAGCACGCGGCTGTGCAGCTGGCTCCAGGGCCAGCCAATGGGCATCGGCTGCGGTAAAGCTGAACTGCGCCCCGTGTTCGCTCAGCGCGATATCGCAGCCTTGCACCAGCGTGATGGCTGCACCCACGCATTGGCCCTGAATAAGTGCCAGCACGGCTTGCGGCATTCTGCGCAGTTGACCATTGCCCCATTGCCGCAAGGTATAGAGCGCCTGATGCACCCGGGATGGTTGTTGTGCGTATTGGGATTCCATGTCCTGGATATCCAAGCCTAGACCAAAATGCTTTCCCTGGCTGCGCAACACCAGGACCCGAACCTGCGGGTCCTGGGCGACTTGCCAGAAAAGCTGATTCAACAATTCGATGGCTGGCACATCCAGTGCGAGGGGTGCCAGGTCAGTTCCCAGCCGCAAGGTCAGGACACCTTGCTCCAGCTGGGCAGTGACTTGTGGGTGCTGATTCGGCAGCGGATAGTGGTGTTGCATGGATCAAAACATCAAGGGGCACGAAATCCTGCGGCCGCAAACTTCACCAGCCGCTCCAAAGCCAATTCCCAGTCGCTGGTGTCCACCTGATTTTTTGAGAGTGACTCGATCCGGCCTGGCTGAGCCATGGTGTAGACCATGGATCCCATCAGGAAATGGAAACGCCATTGCAATTCCTGCGCAGCGAGCTCGGGAAGTGCCTTGGCCAATGCTTCCAGAGCCATCCGGCTAGATTCATTGAAGGCATGGTCGAGCACTCGCCTGCGCACTTGCTCACGCTCAAAAGCCAATCTGGCTCGCAGCAGACGGAAATTATCCCCGCCAGGCATGCTTTGAGATTCCAAGGCCGGGCGCAAAAAAGCCCGCAGCACATCTTCCACGACTGGTTTACCCTGGCGGTCGAATTTGAGCTCGCTGAGCAGTTGAATTCGTCGCTCGGCAATCGGTTTGGCACGCAGCTCGAAAATCTTCTCGAGCACCGCGATTTTGGAGCCGAAATGGTAGTGCAGCGCGGCGCTGTTAACCCCGGAGTCGGTGGTGATCTCGCGCAGGCTGACACCGTCGATGCCGCGCTCGCTGAACAGTCGCTCGGCAGATTGGAGAATGCGCTCTGGGGTACTCAGCGGTCGTACCGGGGTACGACGCGATGTCCTGGCCATGCCAAGTCCTTCTCTAACGGTTGCGGGAAATTCTGCGCAGGCCACGGGCCGGCCCAGAATTTCCTTGGGGTTTATGCTGTTGTCCAGGATTCAATCATATGCTTTAATCAAATGCAATATCCCTCCCAACCCTCATGTCACTCACGATGAGCCAAGCGCCAGAAACCCTGTTGTTGTCCCGACACAAGCAGGTTGCCATCATCACTTTGAACCGGCCGCAGGCCTTGAATGCGATCAACCTTCAGATGCGCGGCGAACTCTTTGATGTGCTGGAGGCATTGCGCAAAGACCCGGAGGTTCGCGCCCTGGTGCTCACTGGGGGCGGGGACAAGGCCTTTTGTGCGGGCATGGATCTGCGCGAGTTTTCCCAGATCCTGCTGCACACCCCTTTGACAGAATTGCGCCGTTTTCGTTGGGAGAAGAGTGATGCCCTGGCCCAATTTGACAAACCCGTTATCGCGGCAGTGAAAGGCTTGGCCGTTGGCGGTGGTGTTGAGCTGGCTCTTCAATGTGATGTTTGCTACGCGGGCGAATCAGCATCGTTTGCATTTGCCGAGGTGAGCAGGGGCCTGATCCCAGGCAACGGAGGGACCCAGCGCCTGTCCCGTCGAATTGGCACCAATCGGGCGCTGGAGATGATTTTGTCGGGACGTACTGTGGGCGCTGGCGAGGCTGTAGCGATCGGTCTGGCCGACCGTCTGGTCTCTGACCAGGACTTGCTGCCAAGCGCCATTGAATTGGCTGAGCGCATAGCTGCCAATGCACCGGTGGCGGTGCGCCTGGCCAAGACGGCGATTCTGCGGGGGCAAGATCTGAGCCTGGCTGAAGGCCTGCAACTTGAGCGCGATCTGGCAAGCTTTGCCTACACCACCGATGATGCGCAAGAAGGTCCCCGTGCTTTTGTGGAAAAGCGTCCTCCCCAATGGCGGGGCCAGTGAGTCGCACCATGCGCCTGTTTCGGACCTTGATGTTTGCGCCAGGAAGTCGTCCGGACTTGCTGAGCAAGGCCCAGCAGGGCCAGGCCGATGCCTTGATTTTTGACCTGGAGGACTCGGTGCCGCATCAGTCCAAACAGGAGGCACGCGCCAACATCCTGCAAGTTCTGCAACAGGGACTTTCCAAGCCGGTCTTTTTGCGGGTCAACCACCCACGGGCTGGTGATTGTCAGGCGGATTTGGAGCTGCTGGCCAAGTGCCTGCCGGCACAGGTTCAGGGCCTGATTTTGCCCAAGGCTGAATCACCTGGTGATCTTGAGCAGGTGGGCCAATGGCTGGCAGATATCGAATCCAGGTCAGGACAGACCCAAGGACACTTACGCATCCTTCCTTTGGTCGAGACCTGCCTGGGATTGCGCAATACCTACGATTTGGCACGCTGCTCTGGGCGTATTTGTGGGATGTCGCTGGCCAGTGCCGAGCAGGGCGATTTCATGGTTGACCTAGGCGGTCGCTGGACTCCCTCCAGTCTGGCCCTGGCTTATCCCCGCAGCAAGATGGTGGTCGACGCCCGCGCCGCAGGTCTGACCTGGCTGGTGGATGGTGTCTTCATGAATCTGGGCGATGCCCAGGCGCTACGCACCGAATGCCTGTTGGCACGTGAGCTGGGCTTTGTTGGCAAAATGGCGATCCACCCCACCCAGCTGCCAGTGATGCATGAGGTGTTCTCTCCCACAGAGCAGGAAATTGCACACGCCAAAGGCCTGTTGGAAGCATTTCGAGAGGCTGAATCACGCGGTATAGGAGCGGTACGCTATCAGGGCATGATGGTCGACTACGCCAACGTACGCCTGGCCGAACGCATTCTGGCTTTGACCCAAAGTTGTTGAGCATGTTTAGTTTCAATTACCGCCCTCTGCGCGATCTGAACGATGTCGAGTTGATTGAACGGATTCCCCTGGAGCAGCGCATCACGAGATGGGACTTTGCGCTCAACCTGCTGGATGGTTGTGCGATTGATCCCCAGCGCTCTGCCTTGTTGGCTACCCATAACGGGCAAGTCGATGGCGAAGTCAAGAGTTGGACTTTTGACCAGCTGCGGCAACACTCACTGCAGATTGCCAATGTTTTGCGCGCCTGCGGTATCGGGGCTGAAGATGCTGTGGCCATTGTCAGCCCGACTGTGCCCGCCCTTTTTTCCACCTTGATCGGCGGCATGCTGGCCGCCAGACCGTTCCCAATCAATTGGATGCTGGAGGCTGAACCGATTCGCGATCTATTGGCCCAATCCGGTGCCAAGGCGGTCGTCGCACTTGGGCCAACGCCAGGCTTTCAAATATGGGAAAAAGTTTGTGCTGCAGTGGATGGCTTGGATCGACCCATCGAGGTGCTGACCCTGCATGATCCCTTTGGTGCTGCCCATGACAAAGACCTTCTGACCTTGGCAGCGCAGTACAGTTCCTGCCGACTCCAGTTCCCGCGGCCCGTCGCAACGCGCGACAGCGTAGCCTGTTATGTTCATTCGGGCGGCACCACCGGACATCCCAAGATTGTCCGGATCCTGCATGGTGGCATGGTTTATCGACAGTGGGCTGCCAATCAGGGCCTGGCCTTCACACCAAGCGATGTGGTTTTGTCTGACACCCCCTTGTTTCATATTGGGGGTCTGCTGGTGCGCGGCCTGGTCAGTACGGCGGATGGCCATACCAGCGTCATTCCCAGCATGCATGGCGCCAGAGACAAGACCTATATCGCCAATTACTGGCGCTACATCGAAAAATTTGGTGTCACCCAGATTTCTGGTGTGCCCACCACACTGGCCGTCCTGGCCAAAAATCCACCCACGCAGGAAGATATTTCATCGCTGAGGCCGTTTTTTGCCACTGGCTCCGCAGCCATTGCCCCGAGCATTCAGCAGCGCATCGAGCAGATCACCGGCGCGCGTACCCTGCAAAGCTACGGGCTGACCGAAAACACCAGCCACGCCACCCTGGACCCCCGAAACGGACCTTTTCGAGCCGGTTTCTCAGGTGTCCGGGTTCCTTACATGAAAATTCGTATCTGCCAGATGAATGAAAGTGGGCAGATCCAGCGTGAATGCGACACCAACGAAGTGGGCATGGTGGTGCTGGCTGGGCCAGGAGTGGCTGGGGGCTACCTGGACCCCAGTCAGAACGAAGGCGTTTTTCTGCCGGACGGATGGCTGGTCACTGGTGACATGGGAAGCCTGGACGAACAGGGTTTCATCAGGATCAGTGGGCGTAAAAAAGACCTCATCATCCGGGGGGGACACAATATTGAGCCTCGAGTGATTGAAGAGGCCTTGCTGCACTCGCCGGCGGTGGCACTGGCAGCAGCCGTTGGCAAACCCGATTCACATGCCGGGGAGCTTCCAGTCGCTTACGTGCAGTTGCATCCAGGCGCAAAGGCGACTTCGCAAGAATTGATCGATATCGCAACAGCCCATATCCCCGAGCGGCCTGCTGTTCCCAAAGAAGTGATCATCATGGAACAGTTGCCGCTGACCGCAGTCGGCAAGCCACAGAAGCACCTTTTGCAGCTTGATGCCGCGCGGCGTGCCATGGAGCATGCGCTGCGGGAGGTTCAAGGAAACTGGCAGCTTGATGTTGGCATTGAGCAGGGTGGGCTGATGCTGACCGTGAAGGTGGCACCTCAGCAGGAGCTGGCTCGCTCGCAGGTGCAGGAGATTTTGTCCAACTTTGCAATTCGTAGCAGGGTGCTAGAGGCTTGAACATGCCGACGCATCAGATTTGAAGTGCACAATGCGGATGAGTTGGTCAAGCGTCGCATCATCTAAAACTTTAGAGGAGAAAATAGTCATGAAAAATCGACAAACTCAACAGGATTCATTGGGCCGTCGTCCGTTCCTGGCCTTGGCAGCAGCCAGCTTGGCGATGCCACTCAAAGCACAGTCCTGGCCTGACAAACCCCTGCGCATCATCGTGCCCTTTGTGCCCGGAGGTCCGCCAGACGCGATATCGCGCCTGATTCAAGGCCGCCTGACAGAAATTCTGGGCCAGCCGATTGTGGTGGACAACCGGGGTGGTGCTGGCGGCAGCATTGGCACCAAGGCGGTGGCCAAGTCGGCCCCCGACGGCAATACCATTCTGATCACCTCTTCCGCCTTTGTGGTCAATACCAGCTTGCCAGATGCAGGCTACGATGCCGAGAAAGATTTCATCCCTGTAACCATTGCCGCCAGCCAGCCCAATGTCATTGTTTCCCACCCCAGTTTGCCGGTGAACACCCTGCCCGAGTTGATTGCGATGGCCAAGACGACGCCGATGGCATTTGCGACACCTGGTCAGGGCACCACGCCGCACCTGACCGCTGAAAACCTGTTCAACATTACTGCCAAGCTAAATATGACTGCGATTCACTATCGCGGTGCAGGACAGGCGGTCGGAGCGCTGGTAGCCGGTGAGCCCAAGGTCGGCTGCGCTGCCATGACCGCTCCCTTGCAAAACATCAAAGCTGGCAAGCTCAAAGCCTTGGCTGTCTCCAGCGCCAAACGTCTGTCGATTCTCCCCGACGTACCCACACTAAGCGAGCTGGGCTTTGCGGATATGCTGGATTACACCTGGGTGGGGGCTTTCCTGCCGACGGGCACCCCAGCTGCCATTCAGAACAAATGGTACGAGGCCTTGACCAAGGCATTGTCGGCGCCCGACATGCAGGAAAAGATCAAGGCCATGGCGTTTGAATCAATTGCCGAGTCACCGGCCCAAACCGGCGAATATGTGCGCAGTGAAATTCAGCGTTGGGCCAAAGTGTCCAAACACCTTGGCATGATTCCCTGATATCCACAGCCCCGATCGAAAGCAGGAAAATGACTGTCCAAAAAAAGGCCAAGGGCGAGGTACGCCGCATCATCACTGGCCATGATCAGAATGGCTTGGCTTATGTCACCGAGGATCGGATTGCGCCCTCGGTTCACACCAACCCTAAACGCGTGGGCTATTGCCTGACCCAGTTATGGATGACCGATCAAACGCCTGCCACGATCGACAACGGGCCGGATCCAACCTCCCGTCCGCTCAAGCTGGAGCCACCCAAAAACGGAACTGTTGTTCGAATCATCGAGTTTGGCCCCGAGGGCGAATGGCTGGAAAAAATCGACACGGCGGATACCAAAGTGGCCTGGGGTGCGTTGGGGACCCAGACCGCCTCCACCAATACAGAAGGGAAAGCCAAACACCCCTTCATGCACCGTACCGAGTCTGTCGACTATGCACTGGTGTTGGAAGGTGA
>Ga0129333_10003457_pt1 | contig 14788 bp, 12 predicted proteins | sample CPB6_08_DNA_FD_94474 | JGI IMG/M metagenome (GOLD analysis project Ga0129333, IMG submission 94474) | Freshwater to marine salinity gradient microbial communities from Chesapeake Bay, USA - CPBay_Sum_0.6_0.8_DNA | ecosystem: Environmental > Aquatic > Marine > Coastal | place: USA: Chesapeake...
TCGAACGCGCGACACGGCGGGATGATTTTCAACCATTTACAAATGGTACTTGGTTACACTTTTCACCAAGGAGGATGTATGTCAACTTCACTCTATGTCGCTCTCACCTCGGGGCTTGGAATATTGATGGCATTGGCAGGTTCTGGGAAGATAACCAACCATCCAAGTGCAATTGCGATTGCGAAAAAATTAGATTACACGCGAATTCTTCGTCAGATTGGTGCGCTTGAACTCGTCGGTGGCGTCGTTGCTGTTACGGGTAACTATTTCGCATTTGTCCCCCAGTGGTTGCAGCGAGCAGCTGTTGTTGGGCTATGCGTCATACTCGCCGGTGCGATTCTCTTCCACCTAAGGTCTAAAGATCTCAAAGGTACCGTTGCTCCTGCAGCACTTTTGCTCGTAGGAGTTTTCGCACTCTCAATCGCTGGTTGAAATTATGGAATGATTCCCGATGGATCTTCTGTCCGAATTTTCCACGGTGCACCAAATTCCTCAACCTTGGCTAAGAATGGTTTTGGATCAAACCATTCTGGTCCATTAACACCTTCTGGTTTCCAAACTCCGTCGTGAATCAACTCAAGTGCGATGACAGGGTTCAAGGCTGTTTGCCACACAACGGCTTGGTCTCCGTATTCTTGCATTGACCAGGTGTTGTCGACGACATGATAAATGTAAACGGCTTTAGGCACTCCGTCCTTATCAAGACCCTTCACAAGAGTTCCAGCACATGTCTTACCAGTCATTCTTTCACCAAGTTTTGCAGGGTCTGGTAGGGAAGCAGCCAATAAATCTCGTGGCGAGACCTGCAAACCTTGGACATCAACATTTTCTTTTCTATCGAGACCAATCATATGAATGGTTTTCAGGATGTTGATGAATTCAGCACCGAGTCCATATTTGAAGTTTACTTTTTTGGCATCAACTTTCTGAGGGATAAGAACGACTTCCTCATGTTCAACATTGACACATTCAACGGGGCCAATGCCTTCGGGAAAGTCGAAAATTTCAGGTTCACTAAATGGTTCAGTCGTAAACCAACCACGTCCATCTTCCCACACCAGCGGGGGATTGAGACATTCTTCGATAGTGGTCCATATCGAGAATGAGGGCGCAAAGTCATAACCCTCCACTCGAAGATTCGATCCATCGAAGACTGTGATTTGATCAATACGGCTAAAAAGTTCATCACTCGCATATCGTGCGAAGACGTCGCTCATGCCCGGTTCAATACCCATGCCGACGAGAGCGAATATACCTCGTTCGGACCAGTTCCAATCTCGAGCAAACTGCTCATCACCCAATTTCACGCCGGTTTCAGCGTGAGGAAGGAGTGGATGAACGCGGGATAGTGACATTGCCATATCCATGTAGTTCACACGCTCTAGTTCGCACGCAAGAAATATCGGCATTACGAAGCGTGGATCAACGGCATTGATCACAACATCCGGTTTAACTTCTCGAATGAGTTCTCGAAGCGCCTCAAGGTCTGAGGCGTTTACTTCGGCTGCTGAGAATCGAGGGTCATTGACCCTATTTGCTGCAGCCTGTGCTTTTTCTAACGTGTAGTCAGCAATAACCATGCTGGTCAAGAAATTACGACGCGAAGCTATGTTCGCAATTGCCCGTCCGACTCCACCTGCTCCTACGACCAGGGTCCTCACGGTGATTTCACCCCTTACGGTGTCTTTAGTTGGGCAACTTTAGCCTACTGCTCATGAAATTGGCGACTTCTCGAATAATCGCCCTGTCATTTGGCTACTCAATCGCCTCGTGGTTAGATTACCCTTCAGCGCTTGGAGGGAATGCAATGTCGTCAGATACGCGCTCAAACGAATCGGCAAAAAAGGGCCTTCTTGATTGGATTGGGTACAAGAAGGATGTGGCGATTCAACTTCCAACGACACCTGATGAACTGCTCTCGTATGTTCAGAAACTTGAAGCCGAACTTGAAGAACTTCGTAACAGAAAAGATTTTTCTGAGCTCTCTGAGCGGGAGTTAGAAGCATTGGCGGCTGAGACTGCTGTTCAGATTCTGTCTACCGTACATCAGCGAGAAGCAGAGGCAAAAAAGTTAGCCGAGAAAATTATCGAGGACGCGGAGAAGCAAGCCGAGAAATTAATCCAAATGGCTCAGAAAAAATCTGATTCACTTGAAAGCGATGTTGCGGCTGCGCTGAAGAATGCCGAGAAACAGGCAGCGCAGATAACTAAAACTGCACAAGATGCCGCCTCTCAGGCAGTCGCGAAAGCTGAGTCAGAAGCAGTGAAGTTGCGAAAAGAAGCGGAAACAAGTGCAAAGGCAATTGTGGATGCTGCAAAAGAGGAAGCCCAGAAACTTCAAAAAGATCTTAATCTGCAACTCGGTGCAGTGAGACTTGCTCAAGAATCTCTTTTAGATTTACTACAAAAATCTCAGGTAGCCAACGATAAAGCCCAAAAGTCTGTGGTTGCGGCATTAGAGGTTCTCGATCAGCAAGCACACGGTTCGAATCGAGTGGAGAGAAAGCCGTAACTTGAAATCGTCAACTCAATCTGTCGCAGCTCTTGATGGAATTCGCGCAATAGCGATTATCGCTGTAATCGCGTATCACATGAATCCTAACTTGCTTACAGGTGGCTTTCTTGGAGTCGACATATTCTTTGTCTTAAGTGGTTACCTCATCACGTGGATTTTGCTGGATAGATTTGTGCGGCTTGGCAAAATTGACTTTAAAGGTTTCTATCTAGCTCGAGCACGTAGGTTGCTTCCAGCTTTTATCTTTATGATTTTTGTAATTTTGGTATTTGTCGCACTCTGGGCTCCAGACACCATTGAACGTTTCCTTACAGATCTGCCGTGGGCAAGTGTGGGACTTTCAAATTGGTGGTTCATTTTTATGGACTATGACTATTTTGCGCAGTTAGGCCGACCCTCACTCTTACAGCACACCTGGTCGTTGGCAATAGAAGCACAATTTTATGCACTTTGGCCACTTATGATCGCAGTTCTTGCACCAACATTAATGTTGAAACGAATGCAAGTACTTGCTATTGCAGGCGCAGTGGCGTCTTGGTTCACATTGGTATGGGTAGCGACTGCTGGAGTGAATTCGTATGGCGAGTATTCACCAGCACTCTATTTCGGAACGCACACCCATAGCTCAGGATTATTCCTTGGTGCTGCGTTAGCGGTGTTTTGGAAACCTCGGAACTTTAAGTCTCGATATTCCCTCTCAGTTGAGCGCACAGTAACTGCCATCGGCATTCTGGCACTCATAATGCTTGTCTGGGCCTTAACGAGTGTTAACCAACTTACGGGTGAACATTATTTAATCGGATTTCCATTGACGGCTATCGCCACGACACTTTTGATTGCAAGTGTTGTTCACCCAGCGTCACGTATTTCGAAAGTTTTGGGCGTGCCAATTTTGCAATGGATTGGAACTCGTTCATATGGACTTTATCTCTGGCATTGGATTGTGATTCAAGTTATGCGCCCAGGCTTAGATATCGACGCCCCTGCTTATATGGTGTATACGTTTCAAATCATTGTAATGATTGGAATCACTGAATTTTCATATCGCGTCATTGAAACCCCAATACGACACGGATTGATTGCTAAGACTTGGATAAAAATAAAAGCACAATCACCACGAACTCGACGTTGGATTGCTGTTATGACTGCAACTGTATGTGCAATTCCATTGACCACTGCAACTGCAATTAGTTCTAACGCAGTCACAACAGCCCACAACGATCCACTTGCTGTTGGGAAAGTGGTCATTTTGGATCCTTCAATTTCACCAACTCGAGTTTCAACATCCAGTATCACGAGCACGCCAGATGAGCCAGAAGAGCGGGAAGTGTGGGTACATGGGGATTCGGTAATGCTCGGTGCCAAGTATGGTTTTGAAAAAGGTTTTGATGTCGCTGGATTCAAAGCAACTGTCGCTATTCAGGCACCTGATTTGATGCGACAGATAAAGCGTTATGCAAAACGACACGGTGATGCATACGATGTCATTCTCAACCTCGGTGTGAATGGGACACTCAAAGAGTTGTATCTCACGCGTATCTTTGGATATCTGAAAAAGGTAGATCGAGTTGTGATTATTAACGCATCAGTTCCCCGGGTTTGGCAAGATCCAAACAATCGTTTGATTGCAAAAATCGCAGCACGGTATCCAAATGTTCGCATTGCTGATTGGGCGCTCGCTGCAGAGGATAAAAATGATTATTTTGCCTCTGATGGTGTTCACCTAACTCCAAAAGGTGTAAAGGCATTTATTGAAGTAGCTCAAAGCGCGTACCTAGCTCCCTAATGTCAACAAACCGACGCATTACTCAAGGTATTGCTCATGTTCAATCGGCGATACCCGCTCTTTCACCTTATATACAAACTCGGCAGCGTTTTAATTTGAAACCACAAGATAATGAAGGTTCACGTTATTTCGAATCACTTGCACTGAGTGTGATTGGTCAGCAAATTTCTTCAAGTGCTGCACTTTCAATTAGTCAACGAGTACAAACAAGTATGAATGGTTCGATAACTCCACGTAAGGTTTTGAACCGAACAGAAAGTGAGTTGAGATCTTTAGGGCTTTCTGGTGCAAAGGTGCGAACTTTGCAGGAGCTTTCTGCGGCTATTGTTTCGAAACAAATAGTGCTCGCCGATTTCCCAAATCTTTCAGACGAAGAAGTCATCGCCCAACTAACCCCAGTATGGGGGATTGGACGCTGGACTGCGGAAATGTTCTTGATGTTCACACTTGGGCGATTGGATATATGGCCGGTTGGGGATTATGCCGTGAGAAAAGGTTGGGGAATTGCTCACAACCTTCCAGAAACGCCCACTGAGCGCGAATTTCGGGAATATGCTCAGGATGCAGCCCCATTTCGATCTATTGCTGCGTGGTATTGCTGGAGAGTGTTAGAACCTGAGGAGAAATGGTCTTAGTCGCTTGACAATACCCCGAGAAGCGAGTTTACTTGGCTTTCGAACATTTGTTCGAAAGCGGACATCTCCTGCGTGAGTTGTGTCCTCGACCCACATCAACTTGGTGGGAGAAGCGCCACTTGGCTGAAGCCACTTTCAGCCAAGTGTGTCCGCTGGCACGCGGTATGCGTGGGGTCGTTGCATGAAATGAAGTGTGATGACTAAAAAACTCGATGATCTCATTGATGTAGAAGTGCGGGATGGTCTTCCTGCACGCTTTCGCTGGCGTGAGCGAATATTCGTTATCCAACAGATAGTGATGTACTGGATTGATGTTGAGCCATGGTGGCAGCACGATTTTGAACACGATGTGACCTGGCATATCTGGAGAGTGGAAGCACAATTTTCTTCTCAGAGTGTGATTCTTGATGTTGCGTATCGCGATTCACTGTTATCGGGTAATGCGTTTCCCTGGAGGATTGTGAGGGTATTCGATTGACATTTACTCATCTCAATACAGTTTCATATTACTCATTTCGACATGGAGTCAATTCCCCAACAACATTAGTCCAGAGAGCCAAAGAACTCCAAATGCCAGGAATCGCTCTTGTTGATCGCGATGGTCTCTCTGGTGCAGTGGAGTTTTTTGAAGCTTGTGCTGTATCTGGGATTAAGGCACATATTGGAGTGAATCTTGAGATTGTTACACATAATCAAAAGTCTCGTTTTATTGCGTTAGCTCGCGATTCAAGAGGTTTCAAAGCGTTAAACCGATTGGTCACTGCCCATTATGAGGTTGGGATTACATTTGATGTAGTACAAAGAATCGCTGATCTCATATCTGTTGATACTGGACTTGTTATTTTATTAGGTCCTGAATCAGATCTTGCTGAATCTATCCTGCATAGCCGCTATAACGCGGCGAAACAAATACTTACATCGTGGAGGAAAACAGGATTTGATATTCGATCTGAAATTGTAAGTCATCGAACTGAATATGAGATAGGAAAGGGCACAGGCCTCTATTCAACCTATTTTGCTCGACAATATTTGAAATGGAGTATTGAGTACTCGCTTCAACCAATTCTCAGCAATGCCGTTCGATACCTTGAAGCAACAGAAGCAAGAACAGCTGACATTCTAGATGCAACTCGAAACCTCACAACACTTTCAAGAAGTTCTGTCACCAGCAGCAATCAAGAAGCATGTCTATTTGGTGAAAAACATATGAGAAAACTTGCCAGAGAGATAGCAGGCGATCAAGCGATAGCAGAGAGAATGCTTGCAGAGACAGATCAACTTGCAGATTCTCTCAATGTAACAAGTGAAACACTGGGAATTGGGAAAGTTTTCCTACCTGAGTTATCGGTGATTATGAATCCTGTAAAGAGTCAGATTGAAACTCGCTGGGATTTCCCTCCTATAAAACAACTGTCATTTCAAGAACAACAGATTGAAGACGTTAAAGCCAATCAGATACTTCGAGACCGATGTTTAAGAGAGTATGCTAACTACCAGCGCACAAAACAAAGCGATGTACGCCTCCAGTCTGAACTTGATGTAATTTTCGAACTAGGGTTTAGTACCTATTTTTTGACAGTTGCCACTATCGTGGAGAATATCAAATCAAAAGGAATTCGAGTTGCTGCGCGTGGTTCTGGCGCTGGAAGTTTTGTGAACTATCTGCTTGGAATATCTGTATTAGATCCGATGCAGTACGGGCTACTTATGGAACGATTTCTTTCACCGCTGCGCAATTCATTACCAGATATTGATATTGACGTCGAATCACATCGACGACTTGAAATATATGACGATATCAGTGAGCGTTTTGGTTTTCAACGAGTTGCGGCAGTTGCAATGTTTGATACCTATCGAGTGCGGCAGGCAATCAGAGATGTTGGTAGAGCTCTTGGTATGCCTTCAAGTGAGATTGGGGTATTTGCGAAAGCATTTCCGAGAATTCGTGCACGAAGTATTCGAGAAGCCTTAGATGAATTCCCTGAACTGCGTTCTTCAAGTGTGGCGAAGTTAGCCCAAAATGGGCAACTAAACCGCATGTTTGATTTAGTTGAGAGCCTTGATGGCTTACCTCGACATATTGCGCTTCACCCATGCGGGGTATTAATTAGTGATGCGGGTTTTATCGATCGAATAGCACTACAAACAAGTAACCATGGATTTCCGCTGAGCCAATATGGGAAAGATGATGTTGAGACACTTGGCTTACTCAAACTTGATGTATTGGGTATCCGAATGCAATCTGCAATGGCATATGCTGTGGAAGAAGTTCAGAGAACTCAAGCGCAAACTATCGATTTAGATAGCATCAACTTCGCTGATGCGGATACTTTTGAACTTATTCAATCAACAAAAACACTAGGATGTTTTCAAATTGAGTCACCCGGGCAACGAGAATTAATTGGTAAATTCGCACCGAATACGTTTAATGACATCATTATCGATATCTCACTTTTTCGACCTGGTCCAGTGAAGAGCGACATGATTACACCATTTCTAGAAGGTCGCCATGGCTGGAAAAATATTTCATATATGCATCCACGTTTACAAAGTATTTTAGAAGAAACAAGTGGTGTTGTGGTCTTCCATGAGCAAGTAATCCGAATCTTGAGTGAGATGACTGGATGCAGTTTTGCTGAAGCAGATTTGAAACGTCGTCAATTCGGCGATAGCCAATACACGCGTAGCCTCCGAAACTGGTTTTACAGTTCAGGGCTTAAGAATCGTTTTGACTTAGATGTAATTGATAGAGTCTGGGAAATCCTTCTGTCATTTGCCTCATTCGGGTTTTGTAAAGCACACGCAGCAGCATTTGCAATCCCAACATATCAATCTGCTTGGCTTAAGCAGCATTTCCCTGCAGCGTTTTATGCAGGAGTGTTAACACATGATCCTGGAATGTATCCAAAGCGCGCTATCGTTCAAGATGCTCGTTTGCAGGGTGTTGCAGTGCTTCCAGTTGATATCAATAAAAGTGTGGCTCACTATCAGGTAGAAGAAACTCGCGAGGGATGGGGGATCCGAATTGGCTTATCGGATATAAAGAATATTTCGTTTGATGAGATTGAATCAATCGTTGAACATCAACCTTATCGGAGTCTTTTTGATTTTTATCAACGAGCAGAAGTTTCGTTTACTCAAGTAGAGGCTCTTATCTCAATAGGAGCATTTGATGCATTACATCCACAAGTGACACGAAGGGATTTGTTACTGCATTTATGTGATTTAACAAAGCAATCAGCTGATGATTTGTTTGTTTTTGATCCAGAGATTGAACTTTCGGGACTTTCAGAGTTCACGTTAAGTGAAAAACTTCAGATTGAATTGGAAACCTTAGGGATTGATATGAGTGCTCACATACTTGAACTGTATCGAGAAACATTGGGTAGATTACCCATTACGTATTCCCAAGATTTGCTGACGTGTAAAAGTAAACAGGAAGTATTAGTTGCCGGGATTAAGGTGTCTACGCAGACCCCGCCAATGCGCAGTGGTAAACGAGTCATATTTGTAACACTTGATGACACAACTGGTCCTGTTGATATTACATTTTTCACTGACACCCAAGATGCATATGCAGAGACAATCTTCTCGTCATCCCTTTTGCTCGTCAAAGGAGTTGTCCGCCGGACAGGCCCACGAGGAATTTCATTACGAGGAACTGGGTGCTGGGATTTACAAAGTATTACAGGAGATAATTCGTTCAGAGTAACATCAGCGCATCATAAAAGCGCATTAAGTGCAGGGTAGAAAATGAATGAATTTTCTGATTTAACGCCAATTTTGCACGTTGATATGGATGCGTTTTATGCAAGCGTCGAAATACGAGATGATGAAAAACTCCAAGGAATCCCCGTCATCGTTGGTGGAGGATCAAATCGATCTGTCGTGCTAAGTGCCACTTATGAAGCCCGGGCACTTGGCGTGAAAGCGGCTATGCCAATGAGCCAGGCGCGACGGCTCGCTCCAAAAGCAATTATTGTTTCACCTAATTTTGAACTCTACGCAGAAATTAGTCGTCAAGTTATGGAAGTGTTTCATTCTTTCACTCCTTTAGTAGAACCATTATCGCTTGATGAAGCATTTCTTGATGTGAGTGGAAGCCGTAAGCTTATTGGTGAACCCCTCACGCTTGCTCAAAAAATTCGTGAACGAATCTGGTATGAACAAGGCATTACATGCTCAGTCGGTATAGCCTCAACAAAATTTGTTGCAAAACTTGCATCCACTGCAATAAAGCCAAATGGCATACTGCAAGTTTTACCTAATGATGTCATCAGTTTTTTGCATCCACTACCAATTGGTGCGCTTTGGGGCGTAGGTGCCAAGACCGAAGAACTTTTGCAGAAATTGGGAATTAAAAAAGTTGCTGATTTAGCGTATCTCTCCGAGGGAATTCTTGCTAAGGTGATTGGGAGTTCAATGGCAGAACATCTGATTAATTTGGCTTGGGGTAGAGATGAACGACGAGTGATTGCTGAGCGAAGTGAAAAATCGATTAGCAACGAAATGACTTTTGCATATGATCTTGGAGATACAGAAGAGATTGAAAAATATCTTTATGAGCTTGGACTCAAAGTTTCTAAGCGACTCAAGGAGAACGACTATCTTGCAGGCACTATCTCAATCAAACTCCGCACAGGAGATTTTTCAACACTCACTCGCAGTAAAACACTCTTGGCTCCCACGAACACTGCATATGAGATTTATCAGATCACTAAAGCACTGCTTGCTCAAACGAAAAATCGAAAACCAGTTCGACTGCTTGGGGTGAAAGCGGAAAAACTTCTCCTTCAGGAAGATGCGTGGAATCAGCTGGATATGGGGCAGATTGAATTGGCCTGGCTGAAAGCGGATTCGGCTATGGCGAAGGTGCAGAACAAATTTGGTGACGCAGCACTTTTACCGGCTCGGTTGCTCGAATCAGATGACAATCTTGAGTAACTCACCTATTCTTTGTCTAGGGAGGTCCGAATGCCACTATCAGAACACGAACAACGTCTCCTTGATGAGATGGAGAAAGCACTGAGTGCTGAAGATCCTCGCCTCGCAACCACACTTTCAAGCCCAGCGGTGGCTCGAATTGGTGGACGTTTTTCAGGGCTATTTGCTCTCTTGAGCGTACTTGGTCTCGGGTTAATTGGCGCAGGTGTTTCTCAACAGCTTCCAATTTTGGGAATTATCGGCTTTCTGTGTGCGCTTATCGGACTTTATTTCATTATCAATCGCGCAATCACTGGTGGGAATCGTGAACCAAAACCTCCACGCCGGCGCGGTAGAGGTTCAATGTTTGATCGTGCCCAAGAGCGCTTTGATAAGCGGCGCGAGCGCTACGACGAATAATCTCAGATTTTCCAAGCCCCTTCGGGGGCTTTTTCTTTTTTGGGCAGAAAACCCAGAATTTCCCAGAAAATGGAGAAAAGTGGTTGCAAATGGAGGAAAATGGAGTAGATTTCTCTCGTTGAGGAGCCGCAAGGCAGTGGGAAGCCCTCAAGACTGGAGGTAAATGGTGTTTCTTGGCACCCATACTCCACGCATCGACGACAAAGGTCGACTCATACTTCCTACGAAGTTCCGCGAAGGCTTAACTGAAGGTTTGGTTATCACCAAAGGACAGGAACGATGTCTTGTCATCTGGCCGGCCGATGAATTTAGTGATTACGCGGCGAAACTGCGTGCTGCCGCTCAAACAAGCAGCAAAGTTCGTTCATACACCCGTGTCTTCTTCTCAAGTGCCTTTGATGAACTACCTGATAAGCAGGGACGTATCACTCTTCCGCCCTCTCTGCGCGAATATGCGGGATTAGATCGTGACTGCATTGTCATCGGCGCAGATACCAGAATTGAAATTTGGGATGCAGCTGCGTGGAACAGCTACCTCTCTGCCTCTGAACCTGAATTCGTTGATCTGGACGGGGAGGTGATTGGACCTTCCTAGCCAAACTTCTTGTGATGTGGGCATCACTTCCCCGATGCCCACATCACAAGTAGAACTTCAGTGGGTCGAAAGTAATGGCAGAATTCCAACATACAACCGTAATGGTTAACGAATGCATAGAAGCCCTCAGGCCAGCCCTGAGTGGTAACGATAAAGTTTTTGTCGATACAACACTAGGACTTGGTGGTCATACCGAAGAAGTTGTGCGAACGTTTTCAGGTGTTCACGTTATCGCAATTGATCGCGATCTTGAAGCAATACGCCGAAGCAAACTACGGCTTACGGCCTGGGAACAAAAGATCGAATATGTACACGGAGATTTCGCTGACATCGACTCCATATTGGACTTAAAGGCCACGGATGGAATTGATGGCATTCTTTTTGATCTAGGTGTCTCGTCAATGCAACTTGATGATGACTCGCGTGGATTTTCATATCATCAAGATTCCAAACTTGATATGAGAATGAATGTTCACCAAGAGATGAGTGCATATGACGTCATTAATACTTACAGTCAAGAAAAGATTGAAACAATCCTCCGTGAATATGGTGAAGAAAAATACGCAAAAAAAATAGCCACAGCAATCGTTGAAAAGCGTCCAATCGCTACAACCCTAGAACTTGTAACTGTAATTAAGAATGCCCTACCTGCCTATGTTTTGAGAAAGACAGGGCATCCAGCACGCAAAACTTTTCAAGCGATTCGTATTGAAGTAAACCAAGAACTTGAGCAACTCAGAAACGCTCTGGAATCAACTGTCAAGAAGCTAAATCCAAATGGTCGAATCGTTGTGCTTACATACCATTCGCTTGAAGATCGCATTGTCAAAAACTTCTTTAGGACGCTGAGTAGCGATTCTCAACCAATCGACATACCGCTTCCTCCTAGTTCTACTCCATATTTCCTTGTTTATCCAGGCGGTTTAGAGCCAAGTGTGGATGAAGTGACCGAAAATCCGCGTTCACGTTCTGCTCGCCTACGTGTTCTGGCATCGCGGGGGATAGCTGCATGAGTGCACTTGAAGACGTTGTTCTCCCAATTCGGAATTTGAGTGTCTTAACAAGCGAAAAGCAATTAGGTTCACGTGGATTTATTGCATTTATTGCGTTTCTAATCGCGTGCGGAGTTTTTGCGAACCTTGGTGTGCAAACAATATTGAGTCAGGGTGCCTTTACTGAACAACAATTACTTTTACAAACGAGAAATTCGGCAGCTGAAGTTCAGGCATTACAGCAGCAGCTCAGTGTTATGGCTGCACCTGCAACCCTTTCAGAAAGAGCTCGCCGATTAGGTATGGTACCTATGGAGAATCCAGTTTTTCTTAGGTTGAAAGACGGTGAGATTCTCGGCAAGCGCTCTGGCGCTCGATCCTTTGTGTCCCCGCTTGGAAATGTGCCAACAACAGATTTGACTGACATTGAATTAACTCCGAGTGGTTCAAGGCCTCTTCATACTTCTCAGCTTCCGACAGATGACTCTGCAGTGCTTGTGAATCGAGCAAATCGATGAAAACTCAAGTAACGATTGAAGATCCAGACTCCTCTACGCTGATACGAAAAACTATTGAGCGTAGACTTAAACTCTCTCGCGCAATAATGCTTTTGACAATATCGAGCTTAATCTTCGGAATGGTGCAAGCCCAAGCACTGACGAGCCCTGGCGACATACAAGTTCCGGTGAGTTCTGAAACTCAAACTGTTGCCATCCAAGCAATTCGCGGACAAATACTCGATCGAAATGGCAATACTCTTGCTATGACGGTTGATTCAAGAAACGTTATTGCAGATCAAACTCTGGTTCGTGATCCAAAATCTCAAGGTTTGTTGATTGCAAATATTACTGGGCAAGACGCGGCGCTTGTTACTGAGCGACTGTCGGGGGAAAGACGCTACAGCGTAATTGCGCGAAATGTGAGCCCAAGCCAATGGGAGAAAATCGAACAATTGCAACTACCTGGAATTTTCAGTGAGCGCAGTCTTTCTCGTAGATATCCAGAGGGTCAGCTTGCAGCAAATGTATTAGGTTTTGTGAATTCAGAAGGTGTTGGACTAGGTGGGCTTGAATATTCAATGCAAGACATACTTAGTGGGGTTGATGGGCAGCGTACATTTTCAACTGTACCTGGTCTATCGACTGCGGATCAGTCGTTGGTTCAGGCTGTTGATGGACAACATATCAAACTCACACTTGATAGAGACATTCAGTGGTATGCACAAGAAGCAATTGCGGCACAGGTAAAGGCAACGCGAGCAAAGAGTGGCGTTGTTATCGTGATGAACCCTAAGACCGGTGAAATTCTTGCAATGGCGACTGCACCAACATTTGATCCTAACAACATATTTGGTGCCGACTCTTCATTACTTGGAAATCGTGCAGTGAGTGATGCTTTCGAACCTGGTAGTACTGGCAAAGTCATTACTCTTGCGGCAGCACTCGAAGAAGGAAAAGTCACCGCTAACAGCAAATTCAAAATACCTTCGGGACTTCGACGTGGTGATAAACGATTCACAGACGCACACACGCACGGTGGGCTTAAGCTTACGCTCACAGGAATTATGGCTCATTCGAGCAATATCGGATCAATTCTGGTGAGCGAAAAACTTTCAGATACAGTATTCCATAACTACTTGAGCAAATTTGGCATTGGAAAGAAAACAAATGTGCAATTGCCAGCAGAAAGTAGTGGATCGCTACTTCAAGTTTCGCAATGGTCTGGAACAACAAAGCCAACGCTTTCCTTTGGGCAGGGGTACAGTCTGAATGCACTGCAAGCGACAAGTATCTTTGCAACAATTGCAAATGATGGCGTTCGTATCCAGCCCACCATTATTCAAAGCATTCAGGATGGAAGTGGTCGATTTGATCCACTTTCAAAGAAAGAACCAATTCAAGTAGTTTCTCGTCAAACTGCTTCGACCATACGAAACATGATGGAATACGTGGTGACATCAAAGGGTACTGCTCCGCAAGCGAAGATTCCGCGGTATCGAATATCTGGAAAAACAGGAACAGCGCAAGCATTTGATACGGAATGTGGATGCTACAAGGGGTATATAGCGTCATTCATTGGTATCGCGCCTTCAGATAACCCAGAATTAGTCGTTGGAGTATTTCTTGATCGCCCGCAAAGTGGTATCTACGGTGGCGCACTTGCTGGACCAGTCTTTAAAAAGGTCACAAGCTTTGCGCTACAGCAACTAAGAATTCCACCGACGGGTAGCAAAAAGTCTAAACTACGATTGAAGTGGTGATTGAGTATGAGACTAAATGAAGTCCTAGAAACTTGTGAACTTCCAACTATAAAGAATGATTTTGATGTAACAGGTATTTCGAATGACCATCACGAGATTCAACAAGGAGATATTTTCGCCGCACTTCCAGGTGTGCATCATCATGGTATTGAATTTGCTTCAAGTGCTATTGACAATGGTGCGGTTGCAATCCTGACTGATGCGACAGGTGCAAGCCAAATTCTGACGGAAGTGCCCATAATTGTTGTTGAAAATCCAAGACTTTCAATGGCGTATTTTGCGCGAGCAATTTATGGCAATCCCTTTAGCTCGCTTCTTACAATTGGGGTGACAGGTACGAATGGGAAAACTACGACCACGCATATGATTGCAAATGCTTTGCAAGCAAACTCATTTACTCCATTTCTCATCGGGACCTTAGGTTTTCGACTTAAAAATGAATATACAGCATCCTCTAGAACAACTCCGGAATCAGTTCTGCTGTACCGAGAAGTTGGTAAGGCAAAGGCCAGTGGCGCAGATTCAGTCGTGATGGAAGTTTCATCTCATGCGTTAGTACTCAATCGAGTCGCCGGAATTACATTTGATGTTGCTGTATTCACAGGCCTCAGCCCTGATCATCTTGATTTTCACGCTACGATGGAAGATTATTATCTTGCAAA
>Ga0129333_10003458_pt1 | contig 14788 bp, 22 predicted proteins | sample CPB6_08_DNA_FD_94474 | JGI IMG/M metagenome (GOLD analysis project Ga0129333, IMG submission 94474) | Freshwater to marine salinity gradient microbial communities from Chesapeake Bay, USA - CPBay_Sum_0.6_0.8_DNA | ecosystem: Environmental > Aquatic > Marine > Coastal | place: USA: Chesapeake...
AAACGATGTAATAATAACTCTAAACCTTTTTGAATTGATATGTATGTTTTTCCTGCTCCTGCTAAAGCATGTCCCATTATGATATTATGATTGGGATGTTCAATTGCTTTGTAAAATCTTTTTTGATTGAATGTTTTAAATTTTATTTTCTTTATAACTTTTGGATAAGATAACTTATACTCTTTAACTACCTCTTTTGGAACTTCTTCTTCAATTTTTTTCCTAGCCATACTGATGAACGTTTTACAGGTTAATAGCTGTAACTTTAGCTTTAGGTTTACCTCTAGCTTTCTTTAATTTTAAAAGTTTAATATACGAATGTATTTCACTACATAATTCATATTTTTCCAAATGGACACAAAGATTTAATAAAGCATCTAATGCAATAATATAATCTTTCTGATATATTTTTGAAACTATATCAGAATCTTTGAAACGAAATAAAATAATGTGGGATTTTTTAGATTTAATTGCCAATGTTAATCGCTGGAAAGTTTGTTGAAGAAGTGAATCTCCATATTCTTTTAAGTATCGATTAATAGATGGGTTAGAACTATTAAGGTACTTATGCCATTTCACATTTGGACTAATCATCGGCAACCTTTTTATTACCAATAAATATTAATTTCTTTTTGTTTTAGGGAATTTTCGTTTTAACACATTATCACCTAAATCTCCTTGTTGGTTGTTTAGTATTTTGTTTGATATACCCAATCCTTTTTGTTGAGAAATAATATTTTTTTCATCACTTAGAACCTCTCTAGCCGCTTTTTTATTCTTTAATAAAAATTTAAAATTATTTTCATTTTGATATTCGATGTTTCTGGTACCAAATATTTTTCTATTAGTTTTTGCTTTTTGTAAATCATCTAATCTTACATTATCTAATTCCGTCTCATAATTCTTTCTAAAAATTTTTTCTTTGAATAGATTAGAAAATCCAGAAGTTTTTGAATTTAAATTTTGTTGAATTTTATTAATAGCACCAACTATATCAATTTTTTGTTGAAGTTTATCGTAATCAATTACATAATATTTTGTTTCAGGATCAATTGAAACAACATCAGCATATTTAGTATTTAATAATTCTTGTGCAATAACACCAATTCTAATTTTTGATTTGTCAAATTTATATCTAAATTTATAAATGTTGATACCATCAATTTCACCAACTTTTACTAAATCAGTTTTTAATCTTTCATCTGAGAATAGTTTCTTAAAGAAACTACCAACCGCTTTTGCCGCTTTAACAACCAATCCAACAACCGGTATTTTTTCTATTGCAGCAATAATTTTACCAGCAACGGTTTTTGGTTTTTCTTCTTCGGTTATTGCCGGCACTATTCGCTCATCAATGAATGTAGCTTCGATTGTTTCTCCCGCAGCTCTCCTTTTTGATTTATCAATCCATTCACCTTCCCATTTACCTAAAAGTTCAGCGGCTCTTACATTTCCGTTTTCGATTTCCTGAACGGAAAAGGTTACAGGACTACACATATAATCAACAAATCTTATTATATCTTCATAATCAACAAGTGATTTTTCCGATAATAAAGATGTTCTGGTATTTCCTTCTCTTGTATTTTTTATTTCACCATCTAATCTTTCAATATTCGATGTTAGGCTGTTTTTTTCGGCTTTTAATTCTTGAAGAGTTTCGTTTAAATTACTAGCCCTTCTTCTTCTAATTCTTCTTCTACCTCTAGCTTGACCATTAAGATTATCGTTTATTTCATTTTCAATCTCAGCTATTTCTCTGTTTATATCATCCAATGATGTTTTATATTGATTTAATTCAGTTTCTTTAGCCGAAATATCGGTAATGGCTTTTTCTCCTTCTTCATCAATTAAAAAAATATTTTTAGTAACATTAACAGGTGTATCTTTTTCTTCCGTTTCAAGTTTTTCAAATAATTCAAAATATTGTTTTAAAAAAATAGTTACAACACTACCATTTCCAGTTAAAGCCTGAATTGGAAAATACGGATTATTAACTTTATATGAAATTTTTATATCATCGTAAAATGGTTTCGATGTAAATAATCTTGGATTAGTATCGGTTTCATCAGCCGCAACCGCCAGCACAAATCTAAAAGTAGTTCCTCTAATTGGTGTTATATCGGAATATTCTGGTAATTGAAAATTTATTTTATTTCTTTCAGGATAGACACCATTAAGTAAAACGGTCTTTTCCTTAAAGAGAGTATAATTACCTGCATTTGGGTATTGATTTGGGATTTTTGATAAACTAACGTATTGCATATAGATAAATATATCTACATCAAATTCCTCTACTTAGCCCATTTACCTCTTTGTACTAATTGAGCAATAATTCCATAAACGGAAAGGTCTTGGTAGGTATCCTGTACTGATTCACCTACTTCATCTGGTTGTCCTAACACAATCAGTTGTTTTAATCTTTGTACTTTATCATTAATTCTGAACCAGAGACCTGTAAGGGAAAGTTTTACATCTTCTTTTGTTTGAAGGGAAGTTCCAACCGAAATATTACCAGGTCCGTAATTTCTTTGTTTCTTGCAAAATGTTTCATACATTTCATTTTGGATATTTTTAAATTCTTCCATCATTTCTGGATATACCCTTTCACAATATTCGATTGCAGTTTCTTCTTTCATAAAATTGATTTATTCACAAAGATATGAATAATTCCTGATATTTCCAAGCAAAACAAACTTTATTTAAAAAAATAAAAAATTTTTGAAATTTTTTTGCGTTTGGCATTTTTTGACAATAGTTATTGACACTAGACTACTTAACCAGGAAACAAGGAAGCAGTATAAATAAAGACTTTAACTAGGAACTTGGAATAGCTTAGAGGTCTGAAAAACTCCCATCCTCATTTTTTATAGAAATTTTGTAAATACGGCCTGTTGGGTCTGAATTTTGTAATTCATCCCTTTTAGTTTCAGCTTCTTCAACACTTTGAAATTCATCAATTGTATCGTTTGGATTTAATTTTAAAACCCAAATTTGTCTTTTTGCCCAATTAGGGTCACCCATATTTTTATCAGTAGGGATAAGTTGTTTATGAATAAAGTATGCCATTTATCTTATTAATTTTTTGAATAATATTTTTTTAATCCATCCGCTTTTTAGACCTACCCATTGATAATAACGGTATTTCCACTTTTGATTAAGAAAGAAAAACGATACGAATCCAAACACCAATAAAAATAAATTCAATACTTTCGATATGGTGATTGGAGTCCACATATTATCTCCAACCCTCCTTGGTATGTCTATAAGAAGGTTTCATTAGACATAAATATAAAATAGGTTTAGATTCCTAATTCTTTCAATCTTAGTAATTCGGTTTGTATAGGTTTGTTAAACGGATTCCATTTTATGTTATCTAGCAACCAATTACGATACCACACCGGTATTTTACGAACTTCTTTATCTTTATATTTTCCAAATGTCATTTTAACAATCGGTGATTGCGCTGCAACATCGTGTGGATTAGGTTGACCTTGCTTATGTAAACCAATTTCGTGAAGTGGAATACCTGTTAATAACTTTTTACCTTCGCCATATAGTTTCCACATAGGAACTTCATAATCAAACCACAAATCTTCTACTTTACCGAACTTAGGTACACTTCCCACGAAATCAATTACAAGCCCATTCTGCTTCTCAGGATGGATACGGGTTACTCTACCCACAAACTGATACCACCAACTCAAAGAAGCCGTTGGTCTACCGGTAATGATACAATCCAGTTGTGGATGGTCAAATCCTACTGAAAGAATTGTAACCTGTACTACAATCCTCAATACACCTCTTTTAAATTCATCTATTATCCTATCTCTATCCGAGTCCGCCATCCCACTATAAATTGGAGCACAACTCGGTAAACGGGTGGACAACTCTTTTGCTTCTTCGATTGATGGAACGGCAATAAGAATAGATTTTCTATCGGGCAATTGAGCAATTTTACGAATTATCTTACCAGCAATGTCCTGGTCTCTATATGCTTTTCGAATACTTTCTTCTGTGTATTCCGCATTTGTTGAATTATATACTAAATCACCGGTTTCAAAATCGTATGATTCATATTGTAGTGGTGACCAGAATCCCATATCCACCATTTCCTTAATTTGGGCAACGTGGATGATTTCTTTGAAAAAATTACCCTTTTTACTCTTTGAAGTAAGCATTACCAATTTTGAGAACGGCTTTCCGAACTCATCCATATTGGTTTGTAGTTTTAGTGGGGTTGCTGTTAAGCCTAAGACGTGTGTTATCTTCGCAGCTGCTAAAAATCTCCTCAACATACCATCTGGCTCTCTCGGAAACCTATCGCACTCATCTATAATCACTTTTCTGATACCTAATTCGTGAAATTTCCAAGCTATATTAACTATTGAACCAATTGTGGCATAAGTTACTTCACCAATTTCCTTTTCATTCATTGATGCGGAATAAATTGATGCTTTTCCACCTAAATTGATGAATTTATTGTAATTTTGTTCTAATAATTCCTTTGAAGGCTGAATAACTAAAATTTTTTCACTTAATTGATGAGCGATTTCAGCAATAACGATACTTTTACCAAATGCGGTAGGGGCAACTATGATTGAAGGGTGTGGCTTCTTACTTTTAAAGTATTCCACACCCTTTTTTACAGGTTCTATCTGATTTGGTCTTAATTCCATTCAATTATTTAATATATTCAGGTCCGTACACTCCATAACGAGCAGTGCCATCAATAATATTTCCTCTGGCATGCTTTGCTGGAGCTTTCCAACTAGCTGGTTTAAGTAAATCACCTTTTTTAATCGGTGAACCTTTTAAATCACCATCAACTCTACTGATGAATCCCCAACAAGATGTACCACTCCACAATCTGATGAATTTATTACCAATTTCTACGGTCAAATCGGTTTTTCCTTTCATTGTTTGCATATTAGCGTAGTAAACTTCTCTTTCTTTGTTCACTTTTTCGATAAAATTGGCAACAATTGGGTTATTTTTCAAATAATCCAAAGCTTTTTGGTCAGTTGTTCTCATATTTCTTAATTTTTATTGATTTTTTAATAAATTAAACGAAAATTTCTTGCGGCATAGTTCTTTACTCTCTTTTTTCTTCTTGTCAACAACAATTTTCTCACGAAATCTTCCATCGTAAGCACCAGCTTTCACCATTTCCTGGCGTTTTAACTGATTTTCATAATTTTTCATAATCATAACTTTTTTACATAGTAAAAATACGAAATATTTTCCAATTTTCCAAGTTTTTTTGATAAAAAACACCTCCATAAGTTATTGAAAATCAACGGATTATGAACTTTTTTCATATTTTTATAAATATTTGTTTTTCAAGCACTTATAACTCATTGACCATCAATAATTTATCCGAAAATATTTTGTTATCTAAATTTTTTTTCGTATATTTGTAAAACTTTTGTGAAAATGAATATAGTTATGAGTGTAAAAAATGTTTCAGAGCCTATGAATGTAGAAAATACATATACAAATTTATATATTACGAATTTGACTGTAAAAAGTCATAAACTCTAAAAGGGTATGGAGAGAAATCTCTATACCTTTTTTATTTTTAATGGTTACAATTTAAACAAAAACAAACAAACATGAAAAAAATCGGAAAATTTCTCCTTATGGTAGTAATAACACTATTATCATTTGGAGCAAGTGCACAAGAAACAACTTCTGAGATTCAGGGGTCAGTTTCTGATGGGAAAGCTGGTTTACCAGGTGTGACTGTTGTAGCTTTGCATCAACCTACGGGTACGAAGTATGTAACTTCAACACGTGTTGATGGAAGATATAACCTTCCAAACCTAAAAATCGGTGGTCCTTATTCAATTACTGTTTCATTCGTTGGTTTCAAAACAGAAACTGAAAATGATGTTACATTATTGTTGGGGCAAACACACAAGTCTAATTTTACTTTGAAGGAAGCAACAACAACTTTACAAGAAGTGGTTGTTACAGCCGGTCAGAACAAAGTATTTAATTCTAGCCGTACAGGAGCTCAAGAGATTATTAACAGAAGATTAATCGAAGGAATTCCTAACGTTAATAGAAGCTGGAAAGATTTAGTTAAATTAGTACCTTCACAAAACAACTTATCATTTGGTGGTTTATCTTCTCAATTGAATAACGTTACTTTGGATGGTGCTAACTTTAATAACTCTTTCGGATTAGGTGATGGTACATTGGGTGGTCAAACAGGCGCTCAACCAATATCATTAGATGCGATTGAACAAATTCAAGTAAACGTAACTCCATTTGATGTAAAGTATGGTGGATTTGCGGGTGGTTCAATCAACACAGTAACTCGTAGTGGTAAGAACCAAGCATTTGGTTCTGCTTATCAATTCTTTAAGAATAAAGATTTACAGGGTTATAAAGTTGGTGATGTAACTTTACCTAAACAAGACTTCACTTATGATTTAAAAGGTTTCACCGCAGGTGGAGCAATTGTTAAAAACAAATTGTTCTTCTTCGTAAATGGTGAACAAGAAAGTAGATTAGAACCAGGTACTCAATGGATTGCTTCGGATGCTAATAACACACCGAATGGTATTAACGTATCTCAAGCTAAAGCAGCCGATTTGGATGCATTGAGAACGTTCTTAATTGAAAAATATAATTACGATCCAGGTGCGTATCAAGGATATCAATATGGTTCCGTATCTAAAAGATTAACAGCTAAATTAGATTGGAACATCAACGATAAAAATACTTTCACATTAAAGTATAACTTACTTCGTTCTTCAGCAGATATTCCAGCATCTAACTCACAATCAGTAAACTCATCAAATGGTAGAAGACCAGGTATTACATCAATGCCTTTCTTTGGTGGTGGTTATGTAATTAATAACAATGCTGATATCTTTTTGGGTGAGTTAAATACACGTTTCTCAAATAACGCAAATAATAAATTACAAATTGGATACACTAAGTTGAGAGATTTCAGAAGCTCTTTGAGTGCTGGTAATTTCCCACAAGTGGACATCTTAGATGGTAATGGTTTACCTTTCACTTCATTTGGATATGAAAGATTTACTTATGGTAACGTACTAAACACAGACGTTATTCAATTGAACAACATTTTCAATTTGTATAAAGGTAAGCATGAATTTACATTCGGTACACAAAATTCATTTAAACAATATAAAAATGGTTTTTCACCTAACTACGCAGGTGCATTCCGTTTCAATAGTTTAGCTGATTTCTACGCATCTGCAGCAGGTACAAAACCAGCAGCTGTGTATGATTTATCTTGGTCACTAACTGGTGAATTCCCATTAGTTGGTCCAAAGAATACCGAATTGAGTTTATTTGCTCAAGATAAATTCAGAGTAAAAGATAACCTTACATTAACTTATGGTTTGAGAGCAGATTATGTAGCATTTGCTGATAACTTCCTTTTCAATCCAGTAGTTGATACGCTTACTAAATTCTATGGTGGTGTAAGACTAAACACAGGTTTAGCACCTAAAAACGCTTTACAATTATCACCTAGAGTTGGTTTCAACTGGGATGTGTATGATGACCAAACTTTACAAGTACGTGGTGGTACAGGATTATTCCAAGGACCTCCACCATTCGTTTGGATTTCTAACCAAGCATCAAATACAGGTATGGCATTATTTGGTTCTATTACAAATGGACAAGGATATATCTTCAATCCAAATATTGATGCATATAGGCCAACTCCAACACCTGGATTATCAAAGGCATATTCACTTAACGTAACTGACCCTAATTACAAATATCCGCAAGTTTGGAAATCAACTTTAGCAGTTGATAAGAAAATCTTAGGATGGACTGTAACTGCGGAAGGTACATATATTAAGAATATTAACGCTACTGTTTTCCAAAACGTTGCATTACCTTCAACTGGTAATATAACTTTGGCAAATGGTCAAACTCGTTTTATCAAACGTTCAGTTTACGATGCAACCGGAACTGCTCAAACAGCAACTAATCCAAACATCGGTAACGCAATTTATATGACCAATGCAAATATTGGATATGTATTATTCGGAACATTACAAGTTCAAAGACAATTTAAGAATTTAGCAGTAAACGCTTCTTATACTCGTCAAACTGCAAAAGACGCTACAATCAATGGTTCAACTGCATTTACAATGTGGGGAGCTAGACCAACATCAACTGACCCTAATAACTTTGAAGCAGGTTTTTCAAACAACTACCTACCTCATAGATTCGTAGGTTCATTTGTGTATGGAAAGGAATTCTTTAAGAATACAAGAACTTCATTTGGTTTATTGTATGAAGGTTCTCCTAACTCACCACAAGCATCTCTATCTTACACATACGCAGGTGATTTAAACAATGATGGTTTCAATGGTAACGAATTAATGTTTGTTCCAGCTGATGCATCTCAAATTAAATTGGTAAATGCAAGCGCAGTAAGTGGTGTAGCTGATACTAGAACACAAACTGAATTATGGAATCAATTAGATGCATTCATTTCCGGCAACAAATACCTTAACTCTCGTAGAGGTCAATTTGCTGAAAGACAAGCATTAGTATTACCTTGGGTTAATAGATTAGACTTGAACTTCACACAGGATGTTTATATCAAATACAAAGATACTAAACATACTTTGAGATTCACAGCCGATATCTATAACTTCACAAACTTCCTAAGTAAAAATTGGGGTGTAAACCAAACACCAACAACAATGACTCCACTTACATTTGTAAGATTGGATACTGATGGAAAAACTCCGGTATTCTCATTCCCTTATTTAGATGGAAGAAACAAAGTTCCGTTTACTGATTCATTCAGAGATAACGTAGGATTTAGTTCTCGCTACCAAATTCAATTGGGTGTAAGATATATCTTTAACTAATAATAAATGGGGAGAAGAAATTCTCCCCATTATTTTGTCCTTTCAATAAATTTTCGTACCTTTGTATTATGAGCAAAATTATTAATCTATTCGGTGGACCTTCAATTGGTAAATCCACACAAGCAGCTGGTTTGTATTATGAGATGAAAAAGGCAGGATACAATGTTGAGATGCCTTATGAGTTTCCTAAATTGCAAGCATGGGAAAGAAACGTATATGCAGTTAAAGACCAATTTTATATTACGGCTAATCAACATCGTAACATTTCTCGTCTTTATGGACAAGTTGATTACATAATTGTTGATTCGCCAATTCTATTTGGATTAATTTACAAAGACCGTTATAACGAAGAACCGGAATATCCTTCAATGTTTTATGGATATAAGTTTGATGAGTTCATTGTTGACCTTCACAAACGATATGATTCTCTTAATATTGTCTTAGAAAGAGACCCATCTATGTATCAAGAAGATGGAAGATTCCAAACGTTAGAAGAAAGTATGGAGATTGATAGAGATATTGTTGGTATGCTAGAAAGAAATGATGTTGAGTATTTTAAAGTACCAATAAATAATGATACAGCTAATATCATTATATCTTTAATATAGAATAATACAAATTATAGAGTATCATAATCTTTTTTGTATGTTATAATGTGATAACGTTTTGGTATAATACATTTATAAAAGATAATTATATAAACAATTGGCGCCCGTTTCTTTATAAAGTTATAACTGATAAACTAAAACGGAAAATAAAATGCAAGCTATTGTAGATTTCGTATTCAATCTTCACTTCTTTGGTGGAGTTGTAGTTGGATACTTCGTAGTACCTTTCTTAGTAAAATTTGTAAAGGGATTTTTGAAAAAGTAAATTAGAACTAAGCCCAAAGATTTACTAAAACCCTCATAGAAATATGGGGGTTTTTTATTTTTTATTATATGTATATATGAAACCTTGTGGTTAATCCTTTAGTGTTCTTAGAAACATTTGAGTTGAAATTAAAACTCTCAACGAATAAAGGCTTAAATAAACAAATAAAAACAAGAAAATTATGTACACACACATTACAAACACGTGGTCTGCTATTAAAAGACCAGAAGCCTTCGTTACGAAAGGTAAAAAAAGAATCAAACAATTTGATGGACAAGTATATCTCTCCGATGGGGATGAATACGAAATTGAGCTATTCAATCCTACACAAGAGGTTTTATTAGCAAAAATTAAAATCGATGGGGATTATATTGCAGGAGGTGGTATAGTTCTTAGAAGGGGTGAAAGAGTGTTTTTAGAACGATTCTTGGATTCACCAGAGAAGTTTAAGTTCTCAACCTATGTAGTTAATGGAAACAATACAGAGGTTCAGGATGCGATTGCAAATAACGGATATGTAGAGATTGAGTTCTATTCAGAATACAAACCAACTTGGAATAGTGGATTCCTTACAACAGGTACCAATACTCATACTATTAATGGTAATCCAGTTACATATACTACAACTAATAATAGTGGAAATTTCACACTAACATCGGGTACTACAACAAACACATTCTATAATGCTAGTTTAACTGCTAACACTTTAGAAGGTCCAAACATTAGAAATCTATCTAATAAAATAGAAACCGGTACAACTGAAAAGGGTAGTAATTCAGACCAAACATTCCAACATACAAACAAAACGTTTAATTCGTTTTCGTTTTGGAATGTGGCTTGGCAAATTCTACCAACATCGCAAAAACAATATACTGCAGAAGAAGTAAGTACTAACTATTGTGGAAATTGTGGAGCTAAGAGAAAGAAATCATCTTTTAAGTTCTGCCCACACTGCGGAAATAAATTCTAATAAGTTACAATAAATCACAAGGTATTCAAAAAAGGGAGTTTTATACTCCCTTTCTTTTTATCCGTTATATGCTAAGATTTTTTCAATCTTACCTTCTTCGTTCCAATCAATAATATCACATACTTTTAATTCAGAACCACCAATGTACATATGAAAAAGTACAATTGTTGTTTTATCAGCCTGTTTAACACTTTCAATTGTGATTTTGAATTCATTTTCAAAAATGTTTTCATTCATTTCTAAAACAGCATTTTTACCTTTCCATTGCCCGTTCCAATCTCTTAAATAAATGTCATCAGCGTAGATTTCATTTTCCAAACCTTTAACATTTTTATTTTTAAAAAGGTCAAAGTATCTATGTGCTTTAATTGTTAAATCTTCCATATATTTTCTTTTTAATAATTATATAGTATTCAAATAATGTACTAAGGATTCTCCAAATAATTCCATATCCTCTAATGTTGCTTTATAAACAACATCTTCTATAATAGAACCATTATTATCGTCCATCAACTTTATTTCGTAAACTAGCTCATTCCATTCACTATCCAGTTTACCTTCCTTAAATATTACCAAAGTTACCGTTCTCTTACCATCTTTATTTCTAGCCTGTAAAGCATAGTATTGATTTCCTTCTTCGGTTCTACCAATTTGCCAATCACCAAACCATTGGTTTTGTATCTTCTTAAAATTTTGTATCGTTAGCATTAATACTTTATCAAAGATAATACATTTTTACCACCCACTTTAATATCCCCATGTAAATATGTAAGGTCTATAAACACAACCGCACCCACTACATTATACCCTGCTAATCTTAGGAGTTCTTCCGCTGCAAGTAAAGTTCCGCCTGTAGCCAGTACATCATCTACAATTACAACATCTCCCTTTCCTTCTTTCACTTCTAAGGTATCGTTACCATACTCCTTAGATGAATTTACCCGAACGGTAGGGGGTGGCAGCTTCCCTTCTTTTCTAATAGGTATAAAACCCTTCCCTTCCAAAGAAGCCATCGCAGAACCGAAGATAAACCCTCTAGCTTCGATTCCTGATATCAGTTGTCCACCTAATGTATCACCCAATACAATCATTTCATCCACCACCGTTTGAAAAGCGGACGGATTTGAAAGTACCGGTGTTATATCTCTAAATGTGACCCCCTCAATCGGAAATCCTTCTACATTTCTAATAAGTTGTTTAATGTTATCCATTACATATATTGTTTTAATTGTTCTCCAAATGCTTTAATTGCGTTAGGGAATGTGAAATAATCAGCAGATACAAAGTGTCTATTATCTTGTATTCGGTAATACCACTTTTGGTCTTGGTCATCCCATTTAGCAAACTTACCAACTTCAATCCATATTACTCTAACGGATGGTGATTCAGTATCTTTAAATTGGAATCGGTAGTTCACTTCGGTTTCATGCGCTTGTGAACATACAAACCTGGCATTCCAAAATATTTGACCAATCATCTTTTGGTAATTCTCTATCACTAATGTTTTACTACCTTCCATATATTTTAGCTCCTTTTTCTTCAATAAGATTAACAATACCTTGCCACAAATCGGTTTTTTGTTTGAATAAATCAAAATACACATTTTCTTCGTGGATAATAGTTGAATGGTTTACATACGCTATTATGGTATGAACCTTCTTTCCACCACCTAACATATCACCATCCATAACAAACGCTCTATCGAATTGTACAGCCGCATGGTGTGCATTTGCAGGTCCCCTTTCGGGTCTTAACTTTAAGAAGTAAGAAGCGGGTCTTTCTTCAATGTGATATATCTCCCACCCACTTATTGCGAATCCTTTTAAGTTATGGATACCACTAATTTCTAATTTGTTCATAACGGTCGGTTTTTGTCGCTTTGTTAATATTCGGTTTTGATTTTATTGATAGTTTATCCTTTAGGAGCAGCTTTCTTAGCCCTTATCGGTGGTGGTGGTACATACCAATTCGGAGCACCAGTTCCATTACTCAACCTCGTCATCCTATTCGGACCAATCCCTCTTAACATATTTGGGTGCGGAGCTATTGAGTGTGATGATGGAGTCCTTACGTTCATCATATCGTTAATATACGGGCCGTTATGTATAGCGGGTGGATTAGGATGTACGGCTATTCCATTTGAACTACCAACGGAGAAATGTGGTGGAGCTTGTTTTGATTTCGGTCTCCAATGCTTACTATTCACTTCTTTGATGGATTGTACCCTTTCTCTAATCCAATTCTTCGCTTGGTATGGAGTTATTGTACCTAACCATCCTAAAAAGAATATTGTGGATACTACTGGTGCTAGGAATGTACCGAATACCGCTGCTCCTAAGTATGATAGGAGTGTCAGCTTTCCTTCATACTTCCATATATGTAGTAGTATGTTTGCTGAGATGATAGATAATACTCCCCATACTAGTGATAGGGATACTTGCCATAGTTGTAGTTGTAATAAGGTTTGCATGTCCGCAAATTTGTTTTATGTTACATTAATAATAGGTTTATTGTTGTCAATGCTTTATCCATTGTACTCAAGTTTCCTTTACTTACCATCAATCTTTCCGCCACCGAATTGGGTAATGGTCCAATTGTACCAACAGGTTTCCAACACCACATTTCGTATTCATCACCAATTGGATTCCTTTCTATATTCAATTGGTGCCTTTCTCCACCTGGTTTTAATAGGTGAATGATGTATGCGCTTGGTATGGTTTCAACTCTACTTATCCGCCACCCACCTACATCTTTCTTAAAAAGTTTTTCTATGTTTACTATCTCAAGCATGTCCATAATATTTTTCTAATACTCCTTCTATAAGGGCTAAAAAATATTTGTAATCCTTTACATCATTATCATTTAACCACACCCTTTCAGTCCATTCCATCTTCTCATCGGTCATATACAATTGATACCTTTGTTCGGGATAATATGGCATTTCCGCATATTGTTTCTCCCTACCTAAAGTAAACATCACTTTATCTTCCGGCTTTGCCCGCTTAGCCAACATAAAAAAGTAGGTATCATCAAACTCATGTGCTTTTTCCAAATCCCATCCCCACACCATCATCTTACCCACATCTTTATTATATCCGCTTATCGTTATCATATTAAATCATTTGTTGGTCTTTAGCCCATTTTACTATCACTTCGTTTGCGTACACCATCAATACATTTTGGAATAGTTTTTGATTTTGGATAGCAGAAGCTAAAACCCAATTATCTACATCCATTAAATTATTTTCCATTTTATACCTTCCAGTCTCATCGGCAACTCTACTAAGATAGATACAAAGTGGTACATCATAATCAGAGTTTGCTTTGTATTCAAATCGGTAAGCCTCATCACCAGTAGGAATTAGTCCACCATCATCGCCAGGAAAATCCACAACCTTTTCACATACCCATTCTAACATTGGTGAAGGTATGTAAAAGTTATGTAGTACCATTTTAGTACCAACCATTTTATCTATGTTCTCTATCTTTAACATACTCTTAGTTTGTGGATATACTAATTAATAAAAATAATAATGCAAAATAGAATAGTAATAACTTCTCCGTAGGTGGAAGTGATAACCACATATCTCTTAATTCTAAAAATAACTTTTTCATATTAACTTCTATTACGTTTTTCATCTTCGGAATACTTTCTAAGGTGATTTAGCGTATCTTCAAAGTAAGAAATGAACACATCCTTATTCTCTATTTCTGACCTATGTAGTTGTACGCAAGTTATACCATGCCATCCCATACAAAACAATTCGTAAACTCCATTCTTAGGGAACTTACTCAAACAAACTTCAAATTCCGAATCATAATCTCTATACGGAGCAACATCACCCTTCCTACCATCAATTATGAAAGAATAACACTTTGAACCTGCACCAAACCTTTCCTTCACTTCCAACTTGGTAATCGTTCTACCTAATATAGTAGTACCTACCAACTTATCAATGCCGGATATAATCAATTCGTTTACCATATACCTTTAATTTTAAGAAAGTTTAGAAATGAAGATTTAGAACTAAGGTTAGAATAATCATATTGAGAATTCAACTCTTTAGCACGA
>Ga0129333_10003459_pt1 | contig 14788 bp, 22 predicted proteins | sample CPB6_08_DNA_FD_94474 | JGI IMG/M metagenome (GOLD analysis project Ga0129333, IMG submission 94474) | Freshwater to marine salinity gradient microbial communities from Chesapeake Bay, USA - CPBay_Sum_0.6_0.8_DNA | ecosystem: Environmental > Aquatic > Marine > Coastal | place: USA: Chesapeake...
AGCTTTGATAATATTGCCGACCACTTCTGTTCCATCCTTTTCTTTCTTTTTGCTGAGATAAATGATTGTAGACGCTGCGTACTTGAGTCCGCTGCCTCCACCCATTTCCTTAGTTGGTACGTAAGCTCCGATAACATCATAGGTATGGTTTGTTACTATCATGGGAATTTTTGCTTGTCCCAACTTAAGAGTGAGCATACGGAAAGCACCTTTGACCAGCTGAGATTTGGTCATGTCACGAACTTGTTTGTCGTTCAGTGCGTCTGTAATCTCCTTGTCGGTAGAAAGCATACCCAGAGAGTCTAACACAAACATACAAGGTTTGCGATCTTCTAAGGGTTTCTTAAGGTATATATCTACCGCTTTAAGTGCTTTTTGACGAAACTCTTCGATTGTCACGACATTAACAACAACAATCCGATCAAGAGGAATACCACGTTCCTCTAACATCTTGCGATTAATTGCGGCTTCAGTGTCAAAATACAGAACATACCCGTCTGGATTATTATGAAGGTAATGATTAACAACTGATAGACTAAAGAAGGTTTTACCCGTACTAGATTCGCCAGCGATAGCAGTGATCCTTCGATCAGATATCCCACCAAAAATAGACCCCGAGACAAGAGCATTAAAGATGTAAGAACCAGTGTCCACGAATGTTTCAGTTTCAGAAATATCTGACGCCAATGAGGTATACTCATCGCCAATCTCCTTTACAATATCCTTTAAAAAATCCATTAGGCTACCATCCCGTATTGTTCACGAAGAATCTTCTTATAAGGAAGATTTTGTTCTTTAAGTTCTTTTACTAAATTTAGTTTTTGATACAGGGCCACATCTCCACCCAAACGAAGAGCACTAATAATAGTGTTCAACTCTGCATCATTGATAGGCAAATCCATCACTGGCCTCATACATTCTGACGTAATTATACTCGTTTTCCATAGTTTTTGCAAACCATTCTGCGATATTGTAATCGCTTAAAATCTTAATATTTTCCATAGAGAAATGAATACCATCATTACTCCATACGATTACCCACTGTTTCATGTTCCAACATTAAAACTAATAGTTCTCCTCTCTTCATCTGACATGTGAAAATGCACCCAATGTCTCAAGCAACTAGGAAATAGATACATCTTACCGACTTCTTGTGCAGGTAAGTAGTACTCATCATTATGATTAAATTCCAATGATCTATCTGGCCTTTCACCCAGATCCATATCTTCTGGAATATTTTCTGGCAATTTTAAAATAATTACACCTGAAATATAATGAGCATGTCCATGCGGAGGTGTGATATCTCCTCTAAAATACCTATTGACCCAAATATCAGAGTGTTCATTAGACCACACTGGATTTGGCATGTAAACGGAACTAGAATCTCTACCCAGGCAGTGGAGATATTCTTTTGACATTTGCAAGATAAATTCTTCCAATCTTAGTTCATTTACATGTTCTTTCAAAAAGTAAATTATTTCAAATCCCCTATTCAATAGATTTGGGAATTTTGGATTCTGTGTGTATCTACTAGAACATTTTTCAAGTTCCTCATCACTCATATTATCAATCAAATGATTGATATTTTCTATCAAGTTTTTGGGACAAGTAACTTCTAGAATACATGGACCAAATGGTCTTTTTAATTCTAAGGTAATTTCATTCATAAGAAAAAACTCTCCAAAGTATTTTGACGTTCGATATTCCAACCTATACAATCCAAAATAATCTTAATTGGTTCAATAAAAGATTTATTGAACTGAAGTTCATAATCAACGTACTTATTCAATCCAAGTTCTTTAGGAAAATCTTGAATGAATGAAATCACGTTTTCCTGAATCGTATTTGGTGTTTTTAGGTAAACAAATTTAATTTTTTCCCCGCTCTGGATAGATGGATACTTATTATCCACTCCCATTTTTTTCGTCCAATGATTATATAGAATTACTCCGCGAACATGGATCGGACATCCTTTATTATACATGGTTGTACTAGATTTCCATTTATTAATTTCAGAAACACTCCTAGGAAATGCAATCTCTTCGGGAGGCAATGTCTTAAACTCCTGTCTACAGTTCTCGATAAAATCAATCATCTCATCTTCTGTAGCAGTCATCATTAACTTGAGACCATCCTTAATCATCTTGCGACAAGGAGCTGGAGTAGAAGTTTTGATTGCCTCAATACCCATGATCTTGAGTTTAGGTTCAGAGAATCGAACCCCCTCAATATCCCAGGCATTAAGGATGTAACGTTTCTTTGCGGTCCAGATTCCACGATCAGCGATTGTTTCACGTTTCATCTGCATCTTCTGATCGTAAGCATTTACATACTCAGCCAGTTCTTTGTAAGAACTTTCAATATAAGGCTCAAGTTCCATTTGACAGATCTTATCAAGGAACCCGACAATTTTCTCAGGAGTTTTCTCTCTTCCCTGGTATACACGTTCAACCAGAGGACCCATATTGAGATAGATAGAATCAGTATCTGAAGCAATAACATAATCTTCCCCTTCAGTTTTTAGGATCTTATTAAGGTAGTCATTCATCTTGTTCTCAATCCAACGGATGGAGACTTGACCAGACAAGGTGATTGCCTCTGCATTTGCCAGTTTGTAATAACGAAAATATTGGTTTCCGATAGCACCATAAGCGCTATTAAGAGCAATCTTCTTAGCCATTTGTACGTTGTTACAACGTGCAATCTCCTTTTCTAGGTCTTTAGTGGGCGTTTTCTCGTACTCTTGTTTAGCCTTAATCATCCTCTTCTTGAAGATGACTCGTTCGTTATACATTTTCTCCATCAGTTCTGGTAGAAAACCACGAACATCTTTACGATACATTGCGCCGTTAGCACACACCGCATAATCTTTATACAGTTCAAATGTAATCTCTTGATTAAGAAGTCTATCTACAGTTGCATGTGGATGTTTTTGATCCACAAGCGTCTCTGGGGAGATGTTGTACTGCATGATCAAGTGGGGATACAGAGAGTTCAAGTCAAAGCTCACAACCCAATCATACTTCCCTGGAATAGGAGATTTAACATATGCACCTTCATACTTTTCGTCCTTAGAATTCCTCTCTTTTTGGGGAATAACAATATTTTTCTTCTTCAGATAATTGAAGATGATTGCATCCCAAGTACGAACCTGATATGCAATATCAGTAAAGGAAACCTTGGCGTCATATGCACGAGTGAAACAAAGATCAATTAGTTTAAGTTTATCCTCAAGTTTATCTACAAGTTCTACGTCAACAATGTTGTAATCTACAAACTTATTCCAGTCCTTTGTATAAAACTCTCGGAAGGTATCAAACTCAGAGTGATCGAGTTTTTTCTGGCCTAGTTCCATAAATGCAATATGGTCCAGTCGATAACTCTCTTGGTTTGAAGTTGCTGGTGATTTCTTGTATAGATCCAAATAGTCAATAATAGAAATGCCTGCAATCTCATACGAGATTTGTTTACGTCCAGAAATAACTAATTCATTTTTACGGACGATGCCCCAAGGAGAAAACTTCTTAACAACTTTCTCTCCCATAATACGATCAATTCGTCCAATAAGGTATGGGATATCATACAACTCACAATTCCATCCAGTCACAACTTCTGGTGAATTTTCTTCCCACCAATTCAAGAAAGAAGTGATCAATTGGTATTCGGATTCACAGTAAATGTATTTGTAGTTTTCCCTTTTAGTTGAATAGGGCCTGGAACCAAAAGTTATAATACTCTTACTCGAATAATCACGAACCGTAATCAAAAGAAGTTCTTCTGCACAATTAAAAACATCAGGGAATCCACCCTCAGCAGCCACCTCAATGTCAATCGTTATGAGTTTGATTTTATTAATATCAAACTTAATCTCATCTTCTGGATATTGTTCAGAAATATATTGGTGAACATACCGCTCATTACCATATACACCAAATCCACTAACTCCAGAGTACTTTTCAATAAAGTTTCTACAATCTTGTATATTTCCAGGTCTTACTTCTTCAACACTTAATCCATCCAACGTCTTCCATTTTGTTTTTTTCTTTGTAGGAACATAAAAAGTAGGATAAAATTCTACCTTATCATTAAAATGGGTTCCGTTTTCATAACCACGAACGAGAATATTATTCCCAAATTGAAAAACGTTAGTGTAAAATCTCATGCTACAGCCAATTTCAAATAAAGATCAATGAGTTTTTTGTGGGGTTCAACCAGAGTCAAAATTTTATCCGAAGAAATCATAATAACAGAATCATCGGTAAGATGATTAAGCCAAGGAGTTAATTGATCGGATTCATTCTCCCCCTGACAAATAATTTTGTATGGAGAAGTTAGTTTACAATCAGGTTCTCCAAGTTGATCTGGCATAATCTGATCAATCTGGCTGATTAATACTTCATCATTAGACAAAAGAATAATTTGAATATTTGGTGCGTCTTCCATTTACAATCTCCTAACTAAAAATTCTTTGAGTATCACTTTTGGATAACATAAAACTAAAAACCCATAGTATCCGTTCTGTTTTGCCAACTATTTCATCCACATAATGTTCCGCATCAGAAACAATGTATGTAAGAAGGTCGGTATCATTTATATCCCATGGTTCATTATTAATATGAGTAACTCCTCCAGATTCTGGTTTCTGAGTTATTAAATTAAAATGAACTGTGTGAGTATCAGGAAACCACACTGGATCAGTATGAGGATGAACCGTACCTGGTTCAAACCCAATCTCTGTTATTATACCATCTTTACCAACAGGAGAAAACCCATAGTCTTCAAACTCAAATGTTAGTATTATTTTCCGTTGCAATTTATATACAAGTTCTGGATATAGAAAATCCGAATTACTTAAAATAAGTTTGGTTCCATTATTAACAAAAAGGGGACTAGCGAACCTTGTTGTTAATTTAGTGTTTGGTATTTTTTTGGAATCCATTTGGGGATCCATAAAACAATCGGATTTGTAATTACTTAATGTCCAATCGTTAAGAACATCTCGTTCTTCTAAACTAATAAAATCCTTAAATGCTTTCGCGTAATCCATTCATTTTTTCCAAGTAAGATTCTTTAACGGCATCTAATGGTTCAACAGCTGTAACAACCCAGGTCGGATCTACAGCAATTCTGTTTTCTGCAGATAAAGGCATCCACTGATAGAATTTAACACTATATCTATTCTTATTATCCGATGACTGACCCTCAACCAAAAGTTCAGGATTTTCTACTAGTTTTACAATAAACGGATTAGTGAGGACAATAAACATGGGTTTATCGTTCTCATCTACCAATTCTTGAACGTCCGCAACTACCTCTTCATTAGACTTCAATAAAAGTAATTTTACAGTCATAATCAATTTAAATACATCTTATAATACCACAAAAAAAGGGAGGTGTCAACTGGATTTTGCCAGTTACCTCCCCGTCTGCGCCGACGATATTCAGTGCTATTTATAGATAGTCCTTACGTGCATGATGCTCTGGTACTACTTTCCCAAGTACGATCCGTAGAAGTCCGTCTTCGAATGTAACTTCCCTGACTTCTGTGTCGTCGGATAAAGTCCACGCTCGTTTAAAACTTCTCTGAGCCAGTCCCTTGTGGATAAACGTCTTGTCCGACTCGACATCAGATTTTTGTCCTTCGACAAAAAGTTTTCCATACTCCGTGAACGCATGAACTTCCTCCTTCTTAAATCCAGCAAGAGCAATTTCTAAATGGGATTCAACATTATTTACCTGAATAAGGTTATAAGGTGGGTAGTTTGTTGAAGTTTCGTGAAGATTAAAGATACGATCAAAGTATTCGTCCATTCCAATACTATTACGTGTAATCTTATCCATCAAAGTATTAAGATCCGACGCAGTATAACGCATGAGGTTGGTCATTATGGTAGCTCCTTTAAAAGCGAGTTTGTGTTGTGTGGACCCTTACGGCATCCAATACTAATTATACAAGTTCTTAAAAAAAGTGGGGTGTTGAACCCCCTACTTTTTTATTCGGTTAAGCGAATGGAGGGCCCCAGACCCAAGCGACAAGAACTTTTCTTTGCCCAGAAACTATAGGAGTTACCCTATGATGTGAATATGATGGAAACATACAAACAAGTCCTCTTTTTTTGGGAACTTGTATTTCGGGAAAAATTTCCAATTCACCACCACTATACTCATTAGGATCAGATAATTGAATTACTACAGTCAACTTCCTGGATGGACCAGTCCCTTCAATATAATCATGGTGCCAATCATATTTTCCACCAAACTCAGAATCATAAAATGCATACTGAATATTGTCTAGTCCAGTAATATTGAATCTATAATAATTTGTATTTAATTGGTGAATAACATTTGATAGTTTCTCAAATATCCACTTAGTATTGTCATCACATCCTAGGAAAGAAACTAAAGATTTTCTATAATTATCAAATGTTTCTTGAGTTTGGCCATCAACTAACTCAAGTTTATTTAAAATTTCTTGGATGCGATCCAAATCACCAACAGAAAAAACCCCATCTGCATATACAAATGGGGAGGTAGATCCTTGCGGTGGACTGCAAGGTGGAATTAAATACATAACTTAGATTTCAGTCTTTTTCTTTTTACCAATATTATACTTAGTTTCTAATGTCCACTCACCCTTATCTTTATAAGAAAGAACTTTAATTTGATTCAGAGGAGCAACATCCGAAGTTGATTCTGGGTTAACAACGGTAATCAGTCCCCAATCCGAAAGGAGATTGATAATTCTATTTCTACGTTGAACATCATTCACAGTCAGGTTTGCATGTTTGCCATCCAGTGCAAACAGTTCCTTAAAGTGAACAATATAGTATCTGCCCTGTTTATGTAGAATATGGCAGGACTGATAGATCTTCTTTTCTTTTCTAGAAGCAACTCCAATACGAGTCAGAGTCTCACGAACTTTCAGAAAATCATCTGGTTCGTTAAGAGTCACTTCAACCATTTGGTCAACTGACCATTTAATTTCAGGTTCTGCAAATGCAGTCATTTTCTACCTCCAACGTCAAGTCGCTGTTTAATGTAATTGATTTGTTCCTTTGTAAGAATTTTCAAAGCCTGCATTGCTTTTTCATTACTATAACCATAGTAAGATTTAACAGCATCAAGGTTTTGAATTTTGTCCTTTCGGAGCCAAGGAGAGAATCTCTTCTTTTTCCTGATACTATTTAGATAAAAGTCATATTGTAACTTCGAAGGAAGTCCATGGTTCATGTTCATCTCATTTGCAAACATGATAGTATCTACAAAACCAGACAGACATTTATTGATAATAAAAGCAGGATACTTCTTTTCCCACATGGTGTCATCCGACGCCATCAAGTCTTCTTTGGAAAAATTTATAGAATTCAAATAGTCTTTTAATTCGTAACTCATCGATCAACAACATCCATGTTATAACTAGTAGGATCTAAATTTTCAACAATATGATTTGCACCAACAGTTGGTTTGCAGTGGTCACCGCAGGTAAAAATATCTACAGCAGCTTCTCCACGTTCGGGCCAAGTGTGAATGCTGATGTGACTTTCGGAAAGTAAAGTCAAAACTGTTACGCCCTGTGGTTCAAACTTTTTAAATATAGTTTGAACTACCGTTGCACCACTAACTTTTGCGGCTTCCTCAATAAGATTGACCAAATATTCTTGATCATCGAGATGAAGTTTATTGCAGTCATATAGACTAAGAAAACAATGTTTACCAAGCATTATCGTATAATATCAATATTAGAGTTTACATTCCAAGTCTCCAATTCCATTCTTAGTCTACCTTCAGACTTCAATGTTTCATATCGGTTACTTGCCTTTTTCTTCCACCAAGAAACAAGATTATCAAATTCAAATCGATCATAATTTTCTGCAGGTATGAGTTTCTCTTGTTCACCAAGAATAACTTCACGAGCATTAGAGAATCCATACTCTGATGTATAGAATCTCTTCTTTTCAGTTAGATTTTTTGCATTTGCAATCGCAGTCTGAAACTCCACAAGACTTTGAGAAGGTAAGCTCTTTTTGATGATTGCGATCATCTTTTGCTGGGTCTTCAGTTTTCGACTCGACGCATCCTCCTTGACCAGGAGTTTGTCGTTGTTCCTTGCTATGAACCATTTATTTAGATCCTTGAAAATGTCGTCATGAAGCAGAGGGGTAAAATCACTCTCGGTCAGTCCTCTATACTTCATCATGGGTTTTAATCCATCATATTGGGATGAAGTTTTTGTAGATCCGTACAGAGAAGTAGTTTCAAATAAACAAATATCTGCATCATACTTACTATTTAAGGTTTCTCGTGCAGTATGAGAACAACACATCAAGGCTAGAAGTTTGCCACCAAGATAGTTAAATCCAAAAGGTTGCGTGGGAACAATAATGAATCCCATAATTGCATGTCTATTAAATCTAGTTAGATCGGGAACTTGACCCAACCAAAGGTTTCTTGGCTTAGAATTAATTGTAGGGGAACCAAATCGGACAAATCCAACAATTTTCTTAGTATTAGTTTCCTGAACAACCCACTTCAAAGATTTTCCAGGTACAGAATCCTCGATTGCATGGGATGTTGTAATCTGAAGTCTTTCATTAAAGAATTCATTACTATAACTACCACGTTCACCCACGGTATAAACCTTAAAGTTCATGTCTTCTGGGTGCATATCAAACTCAGAGAACATATCATCCTCTGGTCCACATCCAGGAAGACTAGGAGTTTGTTGAGAAATTCTGTCAAGTTTTACGTTACGCAAATATTCATCGATTCTACCTTTATTAGAAAAGTAATCGATGAATTTACTTGCTGCATATACTGCATCGTCTGTTTCTAAAATCATATTATAAAAGGGGAACGCAACCAAAATTATGTGTCGGATCTCCGTAAAGATCTACATCACTCTCTGTCATTATATCAAATGCTATGGTAATTCGTATACCATCATATTTTGAATTATTAACTACTCTATGTTTATTATAACCTGGACCAAAATAAATGTTTCCACATTTATTTTCTATTTTCCATTCTTGAAACTCAGTTGTAGTATCTTTAGGTTCTATGCAAACATATCCATGATATGTAGCATTATGACTATGCCAATCCAAAACTTGATCATATGTATGATAATTTAACCAGGATTGAATCCAAAGTAATTGATCTTCACCCAAAGAAGACCGCACAAGTTCTCTAATGACACAATATAATTTATGCATGTAAATCGAAGGTGATGTGGCACCAAATATATTATAATCGGTATAATTAAAAGTTGAATTTATAATACCAAAGTTAGTTAATGCCTCATGCGAATGCGTCAAAACTTTAACAAATTCTTCTTGATGTTGTTGAATATATTCCCAATTGACTAATGTATATGACTTCACTCAAATTCCCCAGAAGTATTTTTTGGAGTATATTTTGTAGAACTATATGTATCAAATCTCGGCAAACAAGTTACACTAATAGCAGTGGACTTTGTTGCTTCTGCCATCTCACGATAACCAGTACCAACATAAATTTGACCACCAACTACAGCAACTGCCATGGCGCCCCAAAAGATATAATACCACCTAGATTTTACTTGATGTTGATTATTCATTTGAATTCACACTCCACCATAATTTCAGTTAGTGCTGCAAGAAGATTAATTTCTTGGTCAGCTACGAATGCAATTTGATACTGATACTTAGCAATAATGAGCACAGCAGCAGCAATGCTAGGACCATCAACGGCTTCAAAAAGAGCATCGTAAACACGACGCAGAAGTACACTAGGATCATTGTCCAAATTATTGACGACCCACTTACGTACTTCAGGAAATTTCTTTTCTTTAAGATATCTAATAAGATCATTGATGTTTACATCGGAGAAACTAGCCAAAATTGAAGAATCAATCTGACCACTCACAGAATGACGTTGACATTCATTAAGAACTCGACGCCAATCTGGAAAATGTTTGTTAATTAGTTCAACAAGAACTTTTTGTTCGTATTCTACGTTTTCTTTCTGAAGAATGTCCTGAAGGCGTCGATAAAATCCTGCAGCAATGTTTGCTTTTTCCTTTCCGTTGACGCTAAATTCAATGACAGAACATCGAGATTGGATTGGTTCAACAATCCTGTTTTTGTAGTTACAGGTAAAGATGAATCTGCAATTGTTATAAAACGTCTCGATATTAGCCCGTAGAAGGAGTTGTACGTCTTGGGTTGTGTTGTCAGCCTCATCAATGATGATGACTTTGTGTTTTCCATCAGAACCCGAAAGTGATACGGTCGAAGCAAAGTTCTTTGCTTGGTTCCGTACCGTGTCCAGAAATCGTCCTTCGTCAGATCCGTTGATGACATAATAATCCAACCCCAGTTGTTCGCATAAAGCTTTGGCTACAGTAGTCTTTCCAATACCAGGAGGTCCAGAAAGGAGAAGATTTGGTAGTTCACCTTTATTTAGAAAGTCACTAAAGGTTTTCTTAATATTTTCAGGTAGGATACAATCATCAATCGTCTTAGGACGATACTTTTCAACCCACAAAAAATTAGTCATGATAAAATGTCCGTCAAAGAAATTACAATGTAAACCAAACCAATGAAGGAAACGGCGATTCCAAACACCGTCTTCAATAGTCTATCAGGTATGAACCTAGAAATCAATGGCCCAATTTGGCCACCGATCAAAACTCCACTAGCACTAAAGATTAAGATCTCATAATTAATATTCCCTAATTTAATATTGAGTAATGTAATAAACCAATTACCCAGTGCTTCGATTAAAATTGCAGTAGCGTTTGATCTTTTAGTTGCGAGTCCAGCGTCATGTTCGAACATTGGTTGGTGAATTTCGGCAATACCAGTACCAGTAGAAGCAGAAAATACCCCAGCAAAGAAAGACTTTATTTTGGATTTGAATGATCCGAGAACTTTTGGGTCAGCTCTATATCGAGTACCAAACTTATTGATATAAGCCCAATAGAGTTGGCAACTTGCTATAACAAATATTACAACACCAACAACAAGTCTCAACCAAATTTTAGGAAGAAAAACAAATAAAAAAACGCCAAAAATAATTCCAAGGTAGACATACGGAAATACTTTCTTAATTGATTTAAGATCAATTTTTCCCATTTTCCAATACCTAAAAGCACCACTGGTCATTCCTACAGTTTCAGTAGCAATACCAGTTGCAATAGATTGTGTTATAGGTACAGGTATAATAAAGTAAAAGAATGGTTGGAATAAAACACTTCCAGAAAATCCAGATGCATTTGCTAATGTAGCAACACAAATAGCAACTGGGAAAACATACCAGTATTCAAAGTTCATTTATTATACCCACGCAGGTTTTCGTTCTGGCATACGAAGATAATTAGATGCAACCCAAGGTTTGGACGAAATATACATCTTGTAAGCAGTAAAAGTGTCAATGCTTGTGTCAAGTTTATACTCATCGGGCATTGCTCTTGCGAATGGGGTTACTTGGTTTAGTTTTCCTTTAGGGAACTTATAATAAGCTTCAACTAAGGTATTGTAACATGAATGAATTTTACCATAACGTAATTGATACTCATCACAAAGATTCATTCCCCATTTGATAAGCCAGTAGGCGTTATCCACCGTGTCTGCCGCCCACTTCGTACAAGGGTGGTTGCGAAAGGCACCTTTCTCTGTCTTATAGGGCGTCCCGTCTGCTTTTCCCAGAGTTCCGTAAGAGTGATACCAAGGAGAAGCCACAATAGAAAGCATCTGACAACACTCCAGAGGCATTTTGACAACATGTTTATCGGGAAGACAGATGGCACTTTCTGCAGGCCAGGGAGAAGTCACAAAAATGTTCATGGTAAGAATTTTTTGAGGTAATCCACACCCCACATTAACGCATGTGGTGGTATGTCGTCAATGTTTTTTTCTAAAAGTTCTTTTGCCGTAACAAGTCTTTCCTCCCCTAAAGCGACAACGGTAGAAGCAGACATTTTATAAAATTCATCCAAATCTTCAGAATTTCCTTTTTTGAATCCACTAATATAAAGATCTCTGGCTTTTCTAAGAATTTTTTCAGTTTCGGGTTCAAAGGTGATAGTCCCATCCTTAAGGGGGATAGACATATTTTTCATACAAGACATGCTAAATTTCATTGCCTTGCGAGTTTCTTCCAGGGAAAGTGCGTATGGTGCATTATCACGAAAAGCGTATTGCACTACTCCATTTGCACATTCCATCACCCGAAGAACGGCGATCTTATCCTTCTCACTATCAGATAGGTTTTTAAAGATAAGATCCCAGTCTTCCATCAGTCTTCCCAAGTAAGGTCTGGTTCAAGAGCGATATAATAAGTCAAATCATATTCTGTAGACTTAAATTGAGACAGGAGTTTTTTAGAGATAGAAACTTCATAAGAACCAGGAATGATCTTAATATTCTCAACTTTAAAGTGCAGAGCAAAATTCTTGTCAGTCTCACCAACAACAATAGAATAGTCGTTAGAGGTGTCATTTTTGCGATCATGCACCATCAGTTTGATGTCACCACCTTGACCAACAACAGAAAGATCAAGAAGTTGATACACTGCAGATGCCTTCTTCAAGGTTTCGAGTTGATTACTCTTCAGATCAAACTTAATGTCAGTAGAAGGAACCGTCAAAGATTTATCGGGAGGAGTAACGATAACACTAGGATCTGCAAAGAAGTACTTGGATTTTGTCTTCCCCTCTTTCATAGTGACAAAACTATCGCCAGAAAAATCCAATTCGGGATCCTTAAAGAGACTTAGACAATTCAGGAACTGACTAAGATCATAGATAGCAAAATCACTAGGAAACTCCTCATCAATATTAGCTTCTGCCAGAATGTTTTTCATGACAGAGATGGTCCGAAGTTTATTGCCCTGTTTAAAGAGAATGGACTGGTTAATGGAAGAAAAATTGCGAAGGAGTTGGATAGTACGATCAGATAATTTCATAGGAGTTCTCAGTTTCATTTGTTTTCAATAAGATTAAGGTGATTAATCAATAGAATTGTATAGTGAAGAACCTTAAACAGATCCGCACGAGGGGTTCCTTTGGTATCATAACGGTCAATATACTTTGTTACGTTACCAGCACAAAATCCCTCACGACGATTGTGTTTGATTTTATCCAAAGTTTGTTCTGTTCCACCACCAGTACGATCAACATAATGTTGACTGTAAGTACTTGCAATATATTCTTCAAGTTGTTTAAGAATTTTATCTTCGTTATATTTCCAAAAATTGTTGTTCATAAGTTCCGCAGGAGAATTAATATTCAAAACATAATTAAGATTGAGGAGATCAGGAGATGCAGTTGGATTACCAGTCAAACTAATACCATCCTCATGCCAAAACTGTTGGCTAGGATGATCGGCTGGGTATACAACATCTCCATGTCCATCCACAAAAGGATTTGCACGATTGGAATCGTTGCGATCATACTCATAGTATGACTTATCGTGTTTCATTTCATTCATAACATCGTAAAGCAAACTCCAAGAATTAACCATAACAAAATAGAAAATCGTTTACCAAACTTTCTGCTCTGTCTTTACCGAACTTGTTAGCTAAGTACCCGCTAACAGGATCTAAGTTTTTCATGTACACATCAAACTCATGGTAGACAGACGTATCGGTTCCAGTAGGACAACTACATTCTACCATATCCCTATACGCAGTCAAGTATCTGGTAAAGTTTTCCAGATGATCATTGACTTCAGACATGGTACAAGTCCTTACGTAGATATACTCCGAAAAATGATTTCCAGATTCAAAGAATCGTATATCTCTCTTAGTATTATTTTTTAGATCTGCAATATGGCAAGAAAGAAAAGGATTATCATAATTGTAATTTGGTGTCGGATGTTGAAAATCAAATACCAAAACAACTTTTTTGTCAAAGAAACCCATCAAATCCATCCCAAAACAAGGCAAATTTGAGCCTGTTTTGGGGTAGATTATGTTATTGTAAATACAAGATTTCTCACTTGTAATTTCAACTTCTCTTGACTTTATTATATTTGGACCGACATAGGTTTTAGCAACAAGATCTGTGCCATTGCCAGTCCATTCTGCCCAGGTCTCGGAACATTCAAGATCCGAAAAAGTCTCAAAAAGGACTTTCTTGTACTGATTCCAGAGATCCATTTTCTTTTTTAAAGTCTACGTTTGCATCCACTTTATCATAAAGATCCAAAAATGCCTGTTTTGTTTCGGAATCGAAACGATTCGTGCATACTTCGATTGCTTTTGCTTTATCTTTCCAGATAGAAAAAGCTCGAACAATATGCACCAATCGACGAGTAGAAATTACTTCCTCAATTCCACCATCAAAAAAGGTTTTACGAATAATATCCGCCCAGTCAGCCAATCGTTGATTGAAATCCTGATCATAACAACCGAGTTTCTGAGAAACCGAATCAAGAATTTTGATTTCGATTTTAGGTGTAGGATAATCTTGTTCGAAAGTCACACAGAACCTTTCGAGAAAAGCCTCATTAAGAACATTAGTGCCGATGAAACGACCATCATCAGAACCCTTACCCTTGGTATTGGCGGTGGCAATCACGTTGAAACCAGCAGAAGGTTTCACGAAACGACCAATCTTCTTCAGGAAGACACCTTTACCTTCTAGCACGGATTGTAGACAAAGGATTTTGTTGGAGGCAAGGTCAATCTCGTCAAGGAGCAAGATCGCTCCGCGTTCAAGGGCTTCAATAACTGGACCGTTATGCCACACAGTAGCCCCATCAACAAGACGGAATCCACCAATAAGATCGTCTTCATCAGTCTCAAT
>Ga0129333_10003460_pt1 | contig 14784 bp, 19 predicted proteins | sample CPB6_08_DNA_FD_94474 | JGI IMG/M metagenome (GOLD analysis project Ga0129333, IMG submission 94474) | Freshwater to marine salinity gradient microbial communities from Chesapeake Bay, USA - CPBay_Sum_0.6_0.8_DNA | ecosystem: Environmental > Aquatic > Marine > Coastal | place: USA: Chesapeake...
AAAACGAAATTGACCCTCTTTTCCGTGCGCTGCAAACGGCCGCGCAAGGGCGGTTCGAGGGGTGCCCGCTGGATTGGCTCGAGCACAACATCGCGCTTCCTCACAGCGCAAGGGCAACGCGGTTTGATCGGCACGTGGCACCGTGGCTTAACGACATCATCCAAGCGTTTGCCTCGGGACAATTCCGACAAATCGGGATTCGGGCTCCAGTAGGAGGAGGGAAAACGACTCTCCTAGAGTTGCTGGTGCCGTACGTGGTGGCTGAGGACCCTGGGGGCATGTTGCTAGTCGGACAGTCGGATGACATGGCCAAAGACTTTGCGGAGACTAGGCTTTTGCCGATCTTGCAGGGCTGCGAAAAAACGGCCCGGCTGTTCCCTTCGGACCGACACCAAAAGCGGAAGACATCAATCCTATTCCCCCACATGCCACTTTTCATCGCGGGGGCAAACCTTAGCAGTCTGCAGGAAAAATCGATGCGGTACGTTTGGATGGACGAGTTGTGGCGCTGGAAACCGGGGATGATCGGTGAGGCTCAAAGGCGCACGCATGACAGGTGGAATTCGGTGGTGATCGGGGTGAGCCAAGGCTGGGACGAAGGGCATGAGGCCGACGCTTTTTTCGATGCTGGCGAACAAATGCAGTGGGGGACAGCGTGCGCCGGCTGCGGGGAGTGGCACCGGCTGCGCTGGGAAAATCTGCGCTGGGACACAGTCTTTCGCGACTCGGAACCCGATTGGGAAGCGATTGGGAACAGCGTGCGGTACGAGTGCCCGAAGTGCAGGCATCAGACTCCGGACACGACGAACGGACGCCGGGAAATGGCAAATCGCGGGCGCTGGCAAAAGGCACCGTCCAACGCGCTGGCAGGCTGTCGGTCCTACCATTACTCAGCTTTGGCCGTGTATTGGGTGCCGTGGCGAGATCTTGTCACCGAGTTTATCAAAGCCGACATCCTTGCAAAAGCTGGGGACCTTTCAGCGCTTCGGCAGTTCAGGCAAAAGCGACTCGCGGAAGTTTGGAAGGAAGAACAGAACCGCGCTCCGGTGGACCTTCGGGGTGCGGATTACAGCAAGGCCGATTATTCCGAGGGCCAGAAGATCGAAAACGAAGTGCAGCGATTTTTGACCATCGATAAACAGTCTGACTGTTTCTGGGCCGCTGTACGGGCATGGCGGGCAGACGGCTCGAGCCGACTGATCTTTGAAGGCCGCGTGATGACTTTGGAGACCCTGCGACACATCCAAGAGCACTTAGGAGTTCCGGACGTGGGCACTTTTATGGACAGCGGCTACCAAGGGCCCGCGGAAGTGTATGACGACTGCAGTAAGTACGGTTGGAATGCGCTCAAAGGTTCCGGGCTAGATTCCTTCTGGGTGGGCCCTGCCGCGCGGCGGTACAAGCGGCCGTGGATGGATCCAAGTCTGGTCCGGGGGACGCGGGGAGGCTTTTGCAAATTGATCGTGTGGAGCAACGAAGCGATCAAAGACCACCTAGTGCAACTCCGGGCAAAAGGGGCTCCGGTGTGGGAGCATCCAAAGGACGTCTCGCAAGACTGGAAAGCGCACATGGTCGCCGAGGTAAAGCGTGACGTGATAGACCACAGGACTCGGCAAGTGAAACCGCGGTACATCACGTTGAGCAGGGAGAACCACTTGTGGGACTGTGAAGCAATGCAGGTTGTCGCGGCTGCGCATTACCGGATTTTGGGACGTATTGAGGTTCCAGATTGACTTTTCTGACCGGTCTGGCATACCGCGGAAAGCATGGACGCTCCCGCCGCGGTCATCTTAAACGTCTTCCTCCAGCAGGACGTCGCAAGCCTTCGAGCCCTTCGGGACTCGGCTTTTGACGCGGTCTCAACCGGTGACGGTACACTTGTAAGCTCATCGGTTAACGGAAGTTCCTTCACGTTTTCAATCCCGTCGATGCTGTCAAAAGTGCAGGTTTTAACCATGGCACAAATGGCGCTGGATTACAAAGCGCGCGGCCTCAGCAGGCCGGTGACCCGAACCCAAGCCCTCTTCAACTGATGCTCGGGACCGTCATCAAAAAGCTAAAAAGCCACTTTGGGTTGGGTGGCATGAACGGCTTTGGAGCTAATCAACTCCGGCTCGTGAACGCTGGCAACTCGTACCGCCCATACCTCGGTAACTACGCGACCGGGCTGGACAAAAACATCACCACCAGCGAGTGGCGCACGATCGTTAACGCGAGCCAAAAGCTTTTCTGGAACTTCGGTCCATGCCAAGGAGCGCTGCAAGAGAAGGCAACCTACGTGGTCGGGAGGAGCTGGCTCCCAAGGTTTGAAGGTGAAGACAAAGAGTGGGGCAAAATCGCGACCGATTGGCTCATTAGTCAATTTTACGCGGTTTCACACATAAATGGAGTGGACTTTCAAACCGCGCTTTATCTCGACAGTCTTTCGGTGGACCGGGATGGGGACGTGTTTACCTTGTACACGCAGACCCGGGAAGGGTACCCACAGTTTCAGCAAATCCCGTGGCACGCGGTTGGCTCTCGAGATGGCAAAGACACAGTTGGAGAGGGCCCCTATCGAAATTTGCGGCAGGTCAACGGCGTGATCCTTAACCAGTACGGTCGACCAATTGCTTTCCGCGTTCTGGGGCAAACTCCGGAGGAAGACCGGGACGTGGACGCGCGCAACATCGATTTTTTGCGGGAGCCGGTGGCACCGGACCAGACTCGAGGCCTACCGGCGTTCACGAGCGCGATCCTTGACCTCCGGGACCTAATGACCGTGCAGGATTACGTGCGACAAGCGGCCAAACTAGCAGCGGCCATTGGCCTCATCGAGCACAACGAACTCGGAGTCGCAGACATGATGGACCCAGCCATGGCGCTGTCCAAAAACGGCTGCACGACGCAGGGCATTGTCGGGGAAGAGGTATTCGGCGGGACCGTCCGGTATTTCCGCGCAAATTCCGGCGCAAAGCTTGAGCAGCTCAAAAGTGAAGTCCCCTCCGAGGCAACCAACAGTTTGATGGAGCGGCTGCTGCGCAATGCCCTTCACGGTGCGGGGCTCCCGTACGAGTTTTTTTGGGACGCGAGCAAACTTGGAGGAGCTTCGGTGCGGGCGATGGTCGCAAAGGTCAACCGGACGGTGGCAGACCGGCAGGATCTTATCCGCCCTGTCGCCCGGCGGAGGGTTGGCTACGCAGTTTCTAAGGCCGTCAAATTAGGAATCCTGCCGGAGTACCGTGGCAGCGATCTTGGTGGATCCCTCAAGTGGTCGTTTACCACGCCGCCACAAATTACGGTGGACGCCGGCTACGCAAATTCAGACGCGCGGGAAGCGTACAAGCTGGGAATGCGCACGCTCACAGAGATCCTGGCCGAGGGAGGACGCACGCTCACAGACCACCTGGACGAACGCGAGCGGGAAGAAATTGAAATCCGCACGCGGATGGAGCGCAGCAGCCTTCCAGAATCTGCATTCCGCGTCATCCCGGGAGTGACTCAACCGCAACCAGCCACCATCGAGTCGATATGAGGTTCCAGCGCGTCATTGAGCAGGTTTTCTTTCGCCCGTGGTTCATTACCGCGGAGGGGCACGCAGCGGTTGCTCGCGTGGTGCGGGCTGCGATGGTTCGAGCCAACGGAGAGATGGATCTTTCAGCGTTTGCCAACCCCCGGGAAGAGATGGAGATTTTGCCTTCCGGCATCGCAAAAATCCACGTTTGCGGCGTGCTCGGGAAAGGGCTCTCGCAGATTGAGCAAAGTTGTGGAAATACGGACTATGAGAGGATCGCGGATGAAATTGAGGAAGCGCAGGAACTCGGGGCCCGCGGAATCTTTCTTGAGATTTCATCCCCCGGGGGGACCGTTGTCGGCAACGCGGAAATTGCGGAAGCGGTGCGAGATTGCAGCGTGCCCGTGATGGCTTTCAGTGACGACTTAGCGTGTTCGGCGGCATACAACATCGCGGCCTCGGCAACGTGGTGCTACGGAACCCCGTCTTCCACCTGGGGCAGCATTGGTACCATCATTCCGTGGATCGACCAATCTGCAGCATGGGCAGCGGAAGGACTTGCGTGGGACCCGATCACCAACACCGAGGCAGACCTTAAAGGTGCAATGCACGGACCAAGTCTGACCCCGGAACAACGGGCATCCCTCGAGGAGTACGTGCAGGACGCCTTTGAACAGTTCCGGGGAAATGTGCTCGCCTCTCGGGCCGTGCCACAGAGCGCTATGCGGGGGCAAGCTTTTTTTGCGCCGAGAGCCTTGGCAAACAACTTGATCGATGGCATTCTTTCCGAAGAAGAGGCGCTTTTATTTTTCGAATCGCAGCTTGCCTGACACTTTATGGACGCACCTAAAACCCTTACCGAGGCCCTTGCGGCCCTGCGGGAAACCGCAGCGAAAAACGACACTCTGACGGCTGACCTAGTCGCCGCTCAGTCTTTACTTGCCGAAGCTGAACAAGGCCGACAACAGGCTGCCAACGCGCTAGACGCGGCAAATTTGGAGCGTGCTCAACTCCTCGCGGAGCGGATTGCGTTGGACCACGAACTGACCAACCTTCGGCAAGCGGCAAAGAGCACTGAAGCAAAAGTGACTGAGGCGGTCGCCGCTCTCGGAGTCCCGCCGGTTGCGCTCGCGACTGAACAGGTGACGAGCAAAACCAAAGCCGAACTCTGGGCCGAATACCGGAAGCTCCCGGTTGAAGCCCGATATGATTTCTACCGCGCAAACGAGAGCGCGATGAAAGACTGATCCAACCTTAACAACAAACTCCCTTAACCTATGGCCACCAACACAATAGCGGCGTGCAACCTGGACCAGATTGCACTTGAGTCCCTTCCTTTTGCTCAATCCTACCTAGCTCCCTTACAAGCGTTTACCACGGATTTTTCCGCGGCAATCGCTGGCGACGGACAGTCCGTATCGACGCGCATCCCGACTAAGCCCACTGCGGTGGACCTTAGCAGCGGTTACACGTCACAGAATACTGCAATGGTGGGTAAAACCATCACGCTGAACCAGTTTTATGGCTATGTCTGGGGTTTTAACGACCTCGAACGCAGCAAGAGCAGCATCGACCTCAATCAGTTGTTTGTCCGGCCCGCGATTCAAGCGCTTGGCGAAAACATCTTTGCCTTCATCTGGAATCTGGTGACGTCCGCAAACTTCACGACGGCAACCTCTGCCATTGCGGCTGCGGATTTTGACAGGAACGACCTTGCGGACATCTCCGCAACGCTCACCGGAACGCTTAAAGCGCCCAAAGCGGATCGCGCCGTGCTGCTCAACACCACCTATTACGCGTCCTTGGTCAAAACCCTAAACGCTGCGGAAATCCCCGGCATCACGCCGGAAAAGCGTGAAGGCATTGTCCCTCGCGTGGCTGGGTTTGATGTTTTCGAGTCTGACCAGTGCGACAACAACTCGCAAAACCTCCAAGGTTTTGCCCTGCACAAGAGCGCGTTAATCATGGCTGCTCGCGGAGTTGATTCCACGGGGTTTGTGGGGCCTGACGCGGAGATTGCCGACGTCGTCGTTCCCGGCCTAAACCTCCCGATTCAGTGGAGGCGTTGGTACGACCGCAATGCCGGTGAACTTAAGATGTCCGTCGGATGCCTCTACGGGGCTTCCGTTGGAACCAACTTCGGCGTGCGTATCGTCTCGGCTTAATCCATGACCTTACAAGGCCGCCGGGACTCAACACCCCGGCGGCCTCTCAATTCCAGATAAAGATCCTATGGCCACCAAGCTCGGTATCGTGACACACAAGACCGGAGTGAACCCGGACATCGTTTTCCAAGGCAGTTGTTCGGAAGCGATGGCCTTCTATCGTTCTTTCCGCCAACCCGGAGAGGTAGCAGTCTTTTTCTGCCGGACTCCGGAAATGTCAAAGCGGCTTCGAGCTGAACCAGTGCCGCAGGTGGAGCCAGAATTGACTCCTGCCCCGGCACCTGTCGGGAAAAAGCGCTGATGGGATTCCACGAAACCAACGTTGCAGCGCTCACGCAAGCGGTGGCCTACATGGGCCGGCAGTTTGTGTTTCGGGGCGTGACGTACAAAGGCATAATTAACGAACTTGAGGCAGACTCAGTGTTGAGCGTTGGAGCGGATGCTATGCAGTTTGCCGTCGCCGTGTACGTCCGCAAAACTGGATTCCCGGTGCCGTCCAACGGTGAAGCGGTCTACATCGATGGAATCAAACATCGGATCGCGATGATCACGAGTGATTCAATCTCGTACACCCTGCAACTCGAGCACCCAACGCAATGATTGACCAGCTGCTCATCGATGCAATTGGGGACGCACTCGAGGCCGAGTTGCCCGGGGTGTTCATTGGTCGCCAGCACACGGCGGAGGAGCTGGTGTTGCCAGCGGTCTTGCTCAAGATTGAGAGTGAGTCTGTGGTTGGAGGACCTCTTTACCGCGGGACGATCGAAGCGGTGGTAATCTCTCAATCAAGCGAGAGCACGACGGCGCAGCACGCGACATTGTGCACAGAGGTCGACACAGCGTTCCGGAGTCTCACCATTTCATCGCCCGCGGTGGCACTTTATGGCATCGTGGCGACAACCGCTTCACCGGATGTCGACGGTGGACAATTTCGAACGAGTCTTAATTACATCGCGGGCTACGGCCCCACAACCTAACACACTATGCCAGCGTCATTTGGAGTCACCGAGGATTTTGGAGGCACACCACCGTCCGGAGGGTACGTACAGGAGGCAACGGAGGAAAAAACCGTTGAAGTCGCGACCATAAAAAGCGCAACCGGCGTTACCGTTGTTGCGCAGGCGAAAGGCGTCGTCACACGCACGGTCAACATCAAAAGCAAGGGTGACGTGAGCATTGGAGCGTCTCCAACTGTTGGAGCTTTTTCCGGCATCAAGGTGACGTCGGCAAAAGTCAGTGAGAGCAACGATGATTTCAGGACCGCGGAAATCACTGCGGTTGAGTACGAATAAACCGAGGACACACTATGCCAAGCGCCAATGGATTTGGAATCTCAGCTATCGCCGGAGCCTCGATTGAGGCCGTGGAAATCTCCTACGACAGCGAAACAAAAATGCTGATGAACAGCAGCGGAGAATTCGCGGAAGCGCGGGTCTCTGACGTCACGACAAGCTTCACGGTGCGCGGGTCGGGGACGACCGGCGTGGCAATTGGTGGAGCTTCTGGAGCACCCTCCGGGCTGTCTGGAAAAGTTGTGATTACCAGCGTCAAAGCTACGCAAACCAACGAAGATTTTGAGCGCTTCGAGTACAGCGGAACAGCCTATCCAAGCGCCTCCTAGGCCGATTCCCGGCCCTTTGATTAGATCCAGATCCAACCTATGCAACCCGGCACAAGCATCGAATTTTTGCGAGACAACGAACCTCCCGTTCGGAGTCAAAACACGCGGGTAATCGCGGCGGCGCTTTCGTGCGGCTGCAAGCCCGCGGAAAAAGCTTATTCGGACACGATTGAGGACACTCCGGATGGCCCGAGGCGCACCGTCACTTGGCTTATGGACGGAGACGCAAAAGCGGTTTTTGAACCCATCACCGAGCGCGAAGAAATTCCGTTTGGCGAAGTGGTGAAGCGATTTAACTCTCGCGAGTGGTGCATGGCAAATCCCAACCATCCAATTAGTTATCTGCGGGCGTACTACGACAACCTGAATGGCTTGATGGATTTCGTAAAAAAGTCCACTCCGTCCATTTTGATTCGTCGGGGCAATAAAACGGTGGTCATTCCGGCTAATTGTTCGCCGGAGATCCGGGATAAAATGTTGGCAATGTTATGAGCGACCGGGAACAGATTTTGGGGGAGAGCTTTATCGAGTCCCCTTTGAAGCTTTCGGGGTTTTCGCTGCGGCCTTTTACCGCTGGCAGCGAGCTTGTTTGCCGACAAATCGGCATCACGTTTTTTTCGGATCCGACTGCAAAAGACACCCTTTCGGAAACAGACTACAAAGAACAGATTTACGCGTTTGCATGGGCCCACGGTGAAGACCTCGAGAAGGTCTTGGCCACAGTCGACAGGGGCGGCGCTGAGGCCGTTAAAGCGGCGGTCCGGCGGTGGGCGTTTCAAATCGAGCCGCAGGACATTAGCTTCATTCTCTCGGAGATTGAGCGCATTGGGCGGCGGTTTGCTGCGGCGTCATTTTCGGTGCAGGACAACGGCTCAAAAGTTGACACGCCGGGAAACTAATTAGGCCAGGGTGGGTGGCAACGCTTGTGCTCACGCTGGCCCGCGAAACAGGATGGACCGAGGAGCACATACTTTGGAAAGTACCGCTGACGCGGGCGCTGCAGTACTACCACGGGGCCCTGTGGTACAACGGCGCACACACGGTAGCACCGCTCGAGGATGCTCGCAAAGTGTTCGACCGTGTGGCACAATTGCTCTCCAAAGATGAAGACCTTTGTGATGAATAAGGCCGCTTTTGCTGCGCAAATAGGCGCGATAGGACAGCGCATGCGCTCGGACATTATGGCCCGCGGCAGACGCGAAGGGAACAGAGCGCTGAGAGACATTCTGGGATCACAACCAACCGGCAAAGGGAAAATTCCAACGGCAAAAGTTGCACAGAACCTTGATAGGACCGGGTTCAAAAATTGGATCGAAACACAGGTCAACAAAGCGCAAACAGCGGCTCAACCCGCAATGGACGCGGCTGTTTTACGCGTCAAAAAAAGTCTTGAGACCCAAAAGATTCGGAAGGCGTACCATCAATTGATTTTGAAGGACGAAAAGCGGACCATGAAAAAGGACCTTGCTGAATTTGTGCGGCAAAGGTGGTGGATCCCGCAAGAATTTGGGGTGACGCATCACCACGGGCTAGGATCATACATCTATTTGGTGTCCATCAACATCGCGACCACGGTGGGCAGCTATTTTGTGGGGGCCAAGTTGTTGTCGCACGCAAACAAACTTCGGAGAGTTGCCGCCGTGCGAAAGGCCAGGGTAGCGCTCAGAAAACGAAAAATTGCAAAAAAAGTTGCCACCGTAGCAGTCAAAACCGGGCGCCAATTTGTGCAGCAAAAAATTGACGACAGTGACGCTCTTGAAAAATTGGATCGGGCGCTGCAAAACCGGATGGAGACCGCTGCGATGAGCCTTTTTGACGGAGTCCAAAGCTTGCTTAACAAACGCACCAAATTTTGACCTATGGCCCTTGTTTCCGCAGTTTCACTCGACATCTCCGGATTTATCACCGGACTCCGGCAAATGCAGTCTGCGGTTCAATCGGAAAACATCACGGGACCGATGGAGGCTAGGATGTCCACCATGAAGAAGGTTCTTTTGGCCGGTGCCGTGGCGTTTGGCGTCGCAGTGCAGCGGACATACGCGGCAATCACTGCGGGCGGGGAATTGGCCGTTTTGTCGCGGCAAACAGGCATTGCGGTTGGGGAGCTGATGCGGATGCGCGCGGCGATGCAGACGGTTGGACTGTCAGCCAACGACGCTCAAGGGACGGTGGCAAAACTGGAACAGGCAGTACGGGCGGCGGGATCCGGAGCAGCTGGCGCACAAGGTGACCTTGCGGCGCTTGGGTTGACTGCTGAGGACTTCACCGGAACCACGATGGAGGCAGGTGTTCGGAGAGTCGCAACGGCGCTCAGAAACTTGCGGGATCCCGTGGAAGCCAACCGGATTTCCATGGCCTTGCTGGGGCAGAGCGCGGAGGCAATGATTGATGCATTTGGGGCTGGGGGACACATTGAATCGGTCGCGAAAGCTCTCGGCTCACAGGCGGCAGTCATGCAGCAAAGCGCGGGAGTCTTCCGCGAAATCCAGAAAGCGTTCACCCAAGGCCTTGGGTTTTTCGATGCGTTGAAACTAAAGGTTCAGGGCTTCTTTGTCGGGTTGGCCTCGGAAGTTGGGCCCCAGGTGCTCGCAATCATGAGGAGTTTTCAGGGGGGCGGCATGGGGTTTGATTTGACCGGCATAGGCCAAAAGTTTGGGGCGACCATTGTTCTCATGGTGCAAGCACTAAGATCCGGGCGCTTTGGTGAGCTTTTGGGGGTAATGCTCAAAGAAGGCTTTGCAAATGCTTTGGCATTTTTTCAGGAGGGCCTGACTCAAGTGACAGAGTTTGCCCAATCCCTAATGGACAACCTTTTGGGCGGAGGAGAACCAGCATCCACTTTTGCCACTCGCATCCGCACCGAGGTTGAGTACGCAATCCAACAACTCGCAAAGCTTCCCGCGTTGATTCCTCCTTTTGCCGAAGCTCTTAAAAGCGCAGCGATTGGATTTGTGGGAGTCATCCAAAAGGGCATTGGCGAGCTTTTGACACGGCTTGCAGACAGCGTTGGAAGCTTTGGACTGATCGGGCGCAAATTGGCGGAGCCCATCCGCGAAGCGGGCGCGCGACTGTCAGCGACCGGGGCGGAAAATGCACAGCGTGGAGCGCCCGTTTTGGGTGACATCAAAGCTCTTGCAAAAAACGCTGCTGACCTACTCAAAGAAGGGCTTTCCGGAGTGGTGGATTTGGTGCCTGGAGTAGCGAGAATGTTTGCCGGCGGCGGGAGTGGAGGCAACGTGGTAAGAGACATGCAACAAGCCGCAGCGGCGGAACGGGCTCGCATCGAAAGCGGAATCATGGGGCTCGGAGCAAAGACTTTTGAAGCGCCGACGGCTGCGGAAACCATTGCGAGAGTATCCCGCGCGCAACAAGTCTTTGGGATGTTTGGAAGCGTTGGCGGTGGAACCGTGCGTGGGTCCTTCCAATCGATGGACCCGATGGTCTCGCAGCAAAAACAGACCAACGCTCTTTTGAAACAAGTGATTACCAACACAAGCAAAGCGCCGGCAATGGCAGCTCCGGCTTACCAGCAATGACCTATGGGCACACTGATTTCGGAAGAGACGATCTACAACACGGAGGCAGCAACTAAAACCGTCCGCTTCACATACCAAAGCCTTGAAAGCTTTGGGAGTGAAGTGGATGCGATGGCAAATCAGACGTACAAAATTGCAAACGGAGTTTACGAATACTCCGGCGAAAACGTCTTTTTTTGGAACAACTCTGGCGGAGGCCCCGGCGGCGGCGGTGGCACCGGTGAAACGCAATTGTCGGTAAGCGGAGCAGCAACGGTGGACCCGATTGAGAGCCACCCAGCGTTTAACGACATTCCGGGAGGCAATGACGCGTGGGACGCCTGGAACCGCTGGAAAGCAAATCCGCAAGACCCTAAGAACCAAAACCTTAACGTTTCCGGATTTACAGTCTTGAACGACGACCTTGGGTATTTTGACCCGAGCAAATACGATGCAACAACCATGTTCGGAACGCTTTACAGGTTGTATTCGCGAGGCATCAAAGAGTACTACGCGCCCAAAGTTGTCGTCCGTTTGACGCGGTACGAAAACGCAGCACCACCGCTGGAACTTGTGGGGAAAATCAACGCTCCGCCGATTGATCCCGGGGGCATGGTAAACTATCTGCTAAACAATGCCGAAGGCCGCTACACGCCCTCCACGGGCTTGTGGCAAAATACCTACGAGTGGATCGGCAGCCGTGTTGGGTGGGACACGGGACTTTACGGAGGGACCTAAAATGCTGCCCAACATTTCAGTTGGTGACCCGATTCGCGCGGTCCACCTGCAACAAATTGTCGCAGAGATTCGACAAAATGCGGTGCGACCCGGCGTGGGGCTGCGGATGATCCAGAGCAGCAACGGGACCGTGTTAAGCGTCGACGACTCCGGACGGCGCGGCGGCGGCGGCGGCGGTGGATCTGCGCAGGAATCAAAGTTCACACCCTTCCGGGTGGTGGCCGGATACCCAGAAGACCCGGCATTCCCGGTTGTGCGCGTGCAAGGTGAGTCCTATTTTTCCGCAGTCGAAACCGGCGAGCTAATCACAATTGGCGGAGATTTGCCGCTCGGTGCAATTCTTGGCAGTGCGCAGGACAACGCAGACGACCCTGGGCAGTTTCCGTTGCCGGAAATCGGGCATTCAATCTGGATGGAATGCGAGGTGGACGGGCTGACGATCGTCAACGCAACTCTCAAGGCAGGGGACCCAACAACCGAGGGGTGGATAAACTACCCAGACCCGATAGAAATGGCCTCTGGAGACCCTTTTACGGTCAGCAAAAGCAGGGTGCTAATTGCACACGTGGTCGACGGTGAAGACCCGCGACATGGAGACCTTTACCGCGTTGGGGAGGGCGAAAATCCGGAGCAACGAAAAGTGCTGCAACAATTGCGAACCAATGTTGCAGTGCAGGTACTGATGATGCGGGGCGTTGCGGCACCGGTGATCGTCCCTTGGCACGGACCTTTTATTGTCCCATGACAGGCGGCGCTCCTTACCCAATTCCGCTGCAGCAACTCGCACCGAAGACCCCAACACTTGCGGGGTTTGGAAATAGCGTTAACCCGACCGCGCGGGTGTCGGTGCCAATCGCGCTGGCAGGCTACCTGTACCATGCGGTCGCGCAGTGGGAGCGCAAAGTTGAGTTCACGCCGATCGCTCAAATTGGCAATTTGACGGGCATCGACTACACGCTACAGCCGGGCTGGGACGGCAGCAAGTTTGTGACGCGCGACACGATCACTGCGGAGCCTCCGCTGCCGACTCTAGGGGTCAACAACAACACAATGCCGGACGACTCTCTCCGGGCGTTTGTGCGCGGCTACCAGCTGGGAGACCTGTTAGGGGACACAATTGCCGGCGAGTGGGTGGGAGTGGGCCTTGGAGCAGGGCCTATTTACGATCTGGGAGCGCACTCGTGGGAACCTCGGATGAGCACTACCGACAATCTCATGCGTTACGACGGCCCCGAAGATTATGAGGCCGCAAAAGCTGCGCTCTCAACCGTCATCACGGACATGTTTGCGGCGTGGGCTGCCCGGCTGGCCGCGCAGGCGGCAACAGCAACGGGAGATCGGCTTGCAGAGATTGAACGGCAACAAGCGGCGCTGGCAGTGCTCCAAGCGCAGGCACAAGTACGCAAAGCGGCGCAGATTGCGCGGATGGAGGAAGTGAAGCCGGAGATCGATGCGCTCGATGAAGTGTGGGGAGATCGGTTTGCGACCAACGGCATGCTGGCAGAGATCGATGCGTTTGCCCGTTGGATCCGGGCCGAGGAAGAGCTGGAAGCGTTTGGGCTGCGCTATGGGCCGCTGCATCTTTACCGCAACAAGCTCAATGATTGGTGCAGGCGGTACGCATCGAATGGGTTTTTTGGGGCAGAAGAAAAGCCGAGTGAGATCGACAAAGTTTACGGCCTTGGATTTGTCGGGGGACAGCTGTCGACGCTTACGAGCGGGCAGACAACAGGCATTCCGGCGCTTGGTAACGCAGACCTAGGGCTGCACCTTTCGGGGCCGTTGCCGGGGCTTGTTAACGAATTTGATGAAATTGACGGGGCCCCAGGGTATTGGTCCCAACTCGAGCACACCGTCGGTGGATGGATGATCGATGACGGACAGACAACGATTGAGGGTGACGGATTTTTGCGAGTTGCCGTTCATCCCGTTGCAATCGGGTTTGAGGCCGCGGATTGTATTGCAGAACTCAAATTTGGCTGCGCTCCCTACCACATCCCGCGCATGCAGGTGCTCGACAGCAACCTGCTGTCCGGGAGGCTTTACGACCCGGAAATTGGAGTGGTTGGCCACAACATCGTTTTCGATGAAATTTTTGCCAACGACGGCTCCAACATCACCTACCAAATCCCGGAAGGGCTCCCGCTAGGGCCCGACAATACTCGAGCGTGGGCATTTCAAAGTCCGTACGCGGTTTACACGACGCTTCCGGCAAACCCGGAAGACCCAACGGCACCGACAGAATCCGTCGACGTGAGCGAGCTGCGCACGCTGTGGCAACCCGCAGCAACGGGCCTTGCGGCGCAGTATGAAGCAACAAGTCCGGCGGGCGAACCGTGCGGAACTTTTCAGATTTTGGGCACGCTTAATGAGCAGCTTTACACGCACCAGCTTTACGCGACCCCACAAAGTGTGGGGGCCGTTAACATCACATTCAAAGCAGTGACTTTGAGAGACACGCTCTAGAGCCTCGCCAACTTTGGGAAAAGCTGCTAAACGCGAACCATGGCCGCCGGTCTCTACAATTTTTCCATTGAAGAAGGTGCTGACTTTGCCCTCGGCGTGCGGGTCAAAATCAATGGGGAAGCGCAGACCCTTGCGGGCTGGCAATTCCACGCCCAATTGCGAACAGCCGTGAACGGAACGCTGTTGGCCACTTTTGTCTGCGAGCTTTGCGGAGACGGGGAAACCTTACGCGTTGCGCTTGACGCGGCGGTGACGGATGAGCTGCTGCCCCAGAGTGCGCGGTGGGATCTTTTGGCCGAACTGCCCGACGGCCGCAAACTGCGACTTCTCGAGGGCAAAGTGACAATCTCTGGAAGTGTGACCGAATTATGAGCTGCCCAACGTCCTGCGAAATTATCGTTTGTGAAATCCTAGCTGGCGCCCCAGGTGCATTTGGCGGCGCACAGGGGGCAACCGGCGCTACGGGCCCAGCGGGCGCTTCGGGCGCTGCGGGCCCTTCCGGTGAACCGTCGACTGTTCCGGGGCCAACGGGGCCGACCGGGCCGTCTGGGGCTCAGGGCCCATCGGGCGAGGCGTCAACAATCCCGGGCCCCAGCGGGGCGACCGGTCCCGCAGGGCCGTCCGGCGCTCAAGGCCCATCGGGCGAGCCGTCGACAATTCCGGGACCAAGCGGGGCCACAGGACCGGCTGGCGCGTCCGGGGAGGCGGGGCCGTCGGGTCCCTCGGGAGCGTCCGGAGAACCCGGTGCCACCGGCTTGCAGGGAGCTGAGGGACCGTCGGGACCTC
>Ga0129333_10003462_pt1 | contig 14780 bp, 8 predicted proteins | sample CPB6_08_DNA_FD_94474 | JGI IMG/M metagenome (GOLD analysis project Ga0129333, IMG submission 94474) | Freshwater to marine salinity gradient microbial communities from Chesapeake Bay, USA - CPBay_Sum_0.6_0.8_DNA | ecosystem: Environmental > Aquatic > Marine > Coastal | place: USA: Chesapeake Bay...
CCGGGAGAGTTCCAGCACCTCCTCGTGGGCGAGGATCGGCTTGTCGAACATCCGGCAGTATTCGAAGGCCCGTCGCATCAGTTCCGCGTCGTAGACCGGGGCGCCGTCGTCGCTGAAGGCCACGGCGCCGGCCTCGACGAGCTGGCCGATCTCGGCGAGTTCCTTCCCCTCGCGGCCCCGGCTCACGCAGGCGACCACGAACACGTTGCAGGTGTCGGCGCGGGCCGCCTTCTGGTGGATGAACTCCACCGCCGCCTGCGTGTCGATCGGCGGCTCGGTGTTGGGGATGCAGGCGACGCTCGTGAAACCGCCCGCCAACGCCGCCCGCGTTCCCGTCTCGATCGTCTCGTCCTCCTCGCGACCCGGCTCGCGGAGGTGGACGTGCATGTCGACGAGGCCGGGCGTCACCACGAGGCCGCTGGCGTCGATCGTCTCGTCGCCCTTGCCGATCGGCTGCGTGCCGGCGAGGCCCACGGCGACCACCTGGCCGTCGCGGACGAGCACGTCGTCGACGCGGTCGATGCCCTGCGAGGGATCGACCACCCTTCCGCCACGAATCAGGAGCGTGCCCATCGGCGAATCCTCGTCAGTAGATCCGGGTCGCGGGGGAAGACGCCTCGCCACCCGACCGCACCGCCGACCGCGGCCCGCACGTCAGCCAGAGCACCGCCATCCGCACCGCCAGCCCGTTGGCGACCTGGCCGAGGATCAGCGACTGCGGGCAGTCGGCCACCTCGGCAGAGACCTCGACGCCCCGGTTGATCGGGCCTGGCGCCAGGATGAGCAGGTCCTTCTTGGCACGCTTCAGCCGGTCGCGGGTCATCGCGTAGAGGTGGGCGTATTCGCGGACCGAGGGGAAGGGCCTCGTGTTCTGCCGTTCGAACTGGATCCGCAGGAGGTTCAGCACGTCGCACCGCGGCACGATCGCGTCGAGGTCGTGCGACACCTCCACGCCCAGCTCCCGCCAGCGCTCCGAGACGAGCGTGGGCGGGCCGCAGAGGATGACCTTGGCGCCGAGCTTCATCAGGCCCCAGAGGTTGGACCGGGCCGTCCGGCTGTGGGCGATGTCGCCGACGAGCCCGACCGTGATCCCGGAGAGGTCGCCGAGCCGCTCCTTGATCGTGAAGATGTCGAGCAGTCCCTGCGTGGGATGCTCGTGCGGGCCGTCGCCGGCGTTGATCACTCCGACCGAGAGATGCTGCGCGAGCAGGTGCGGCGTGCCCGGGGTCTGGTGGCGGACGACCGCGGCATCGACCCCCATCGCCTCGAGGTTCTTGGCGGTGTCGATGAACGACTCGCCCTTCGAGAGGCTGCTGGACGAAGCCGAGAAATCGATCACGTCGGCTCCGAGCCGGCGGGCGGCCAGGGCAAAGCTCGTCTTCGTCCGCGTCGAGTTCTCGAAGAAGAGCGTGACGATGGTCGTGCCATTGAGCACGGAGAGCTTCCGGCGGCAGCCGTCGGTCGCCTCCTTGAAGAGGGTCGCCGTATCGAGCAGCGTACGGATTTCGTCCGGCGTGAGCCGCTCGAGATCGAGGAGGTGCCGGTGCCGCCAGTGCGCGGGCACGGTCTCGTGGGCGAGTGCAGCGGTGCTCATGCGGCGCGCGGGATGATCGCGAACAAGGGCTTCGCCGCGGCGACCACCGTGGCGGGATGCGTCGGCGGCGAGTCTAGCAAAGTTCGCTGGTTTTGCGGGGTTGGCGGCGTTTCCACAGCGGTCGGGCGGTTGACCTTGCCCCGGCGGACCGCGGCTCCCTACCCTCCCGTCGCGTTCGCAAATGGACCCTGGCGCCGGGCCGCGATGCCCCGCCGTATGTCGAGCACCGATTCATGAACGGCTCCGTCTGGTCGATCCGGGCATTTTCGACGGCGCTCCTCGCCGTCGTCCTCGTCACGGCAAGCGGCTGTACCTCGGCCATCAGCACCGCGTATCTCCGCGATGCGGTCTGGGACTTTGCCGAGCACGCCGCGGAGGAACAGCCGAAATCCGACGCCGCCACGGACGAGTCGTCGACCGACGAACCCTTCGAGTCCGCCGAGGTGTCCGACACCGCGGCCGCCGATGCGGAGCGGCGCGAGGCGGCGATCGAGGAGGCTGTCGCGAGGCTCGCGAAGATCGGCGCGCTCGACGACGCAGCCCGTTCCACGCTGATCGAGACGCTGCAGCGAACCCAGCAGGAGGACTGGCCCGTCGTGGTCGATGCGTTCGCATCCTCGCTGGCCGACGCGGCGCCGCCACGGACGTCCACACGCGAGGCTGCGGACGACGTGGACGACGCAGCAGATCCAGTCGCCGTCGTCGCCGCCTCCCACACCGTGGCGAAGGCCGACCTCGACGAGGCGTCGACTCCGCCACCGGCCCCGGCTCCGCCACCGGCCGAGACACTGGTCCCGTCGGCCATCCCATCGGCCGTCGTCTCCGCCGTGACGCCACCTGCGCCGGAGCCCGATGCCCACCTCCCGTCGGCGGCAGCGGTTCCGTCGCTGGCCGTCCGCAACGCCTGCTTCGCCACGCGGGTTCAGGCGTGGGGCGTGGTCGAGCGGTTTCCGGAGGCCCGCTTCCGCCCCGGACAGGAACTGATCGTCTACTTCGAACTCGACAACCTCTCCTCGGGCCAGTCCGCCGCCGGTCATACGACCTGCATCGACGCCGCGCTCGCCCTCGTCGCCGCTGACGGCACGACAGTTCGCGACTGGAGCTTCGAGCCGATCGCGGAGACGTGCGCGTCGCAGCGACGCGACTACTTCGCGCGCTACGTGATCCGGCTTCCGGAAGCGGCGGCCGCCGGGGCGTTCCGCCTCGACATCGAAGTCGTCGACACGCTCGCCGGCACGACGTCGCGAACCAGCCTGCCGCTGGAGATCGGGGCCGAGTCCCGCTGAGCCGGACCCGGCGGCTACGATGTCGTCGCCTCCCGGGCTCCACGCGATGCAGACTCCACCCCCAATCCTCGGCACCGAGCGTCTCGAGAAGACGTTCGCCAGCGGTGACGCCGAGGCCACGGTCGCCGCCGTCCGCGGCGTGAATCTCAGCGTCGACCGCGGGGAGTTCGTGGCGGTCACCGGCGCCTCGGGCTCGGGAAAGAGCACGCTGCTCCATATGCTTGGCGGGATCACGCGGCCGACCGCTGGCCGGGTGCTGCTCGAAGGGGTCGATCTCGCCACGCTCGACGACGACGCCCTCGCCGCGATCCGGCGCCGCCGGATCGGCTTCGTGTTCCAGCGTTACAACCTGCTGCCGGAACTCTCGCTCCTCGAAAACGTCTCCCTGCCACTCGCGCTGGATGGTGCGAACTCAACGCGGTGCGATGCGGCGGCTCGTGCGGCGCTCGAGGCCGTGGGCATGGACCACCGCGGGGCCCACCGGCCGGACGAGCTTTCGGGAGGCGAACAGCAGCGGGGAGCGATCGCCCGGGCGCTCGTCACCGACCCTGCTGTGGTACTCGCCGACGAGCCCACGGGCGCTCTCGACTCGGTCAACTCGGTCCGCGTCGTCGAGCTCCTCCAGCGGCTCGTCGCCGAGCGGCAACAGACGGTGATCCTGGTCACCCACGATCCCTCGGTGGCTGCGGCGGCCGGACGGGTCGTGCGGATGCGGGACGGCCAGGTCGAGTTCGACTCGGCCCGGCCCCAACGGCCATGAGGCTCCGCGGGCTGATGGTGCGGCAGTGGAGGCGACGCCCGGGGCGGGCGCTGGCCGCCGCCGCAAGCGTGGCGGTGGCCGTCGGCGCGGCCGTGGCCACCTGGGCTGCGGCCGACGCCTCGCGGCAGGGCTACCAGCGGCTCACCGAGGCGGTCGCCGGCGTGCCTACGATCGACGTCACGGCCCGCGACGGGCAGCGGTTCGCCGCCTCGGCCGTGCCCGGCCTTGTCGACGTGCCGGGCGTGCGGGCGGTGGTGCCGCTCTTCTACCGGCCGTCGCTGGTCCGCGTGGGCGAGAACCGGCTTCGCGAGGTGGCGGTGGGCGTGGATGCGGGAGCCCTCGTCTCCGCGGGGTTGCTCGTCCTCGAGTCGGGCGAGCCGTGTCGCGAGAACGATGAAGTGGTGCTCGACGCCACGCTCGCCAAGGGGCTCGGCGTGGCTGTCGGCGACGAGGTGCTCTTCTTCGCGCGGCGGCGGATCGCGCGGATGCGCGTCACCGGCCTCGCCGCCACCAGTTCGCTCCGCTGGTTCGCTGAGGGGGCCACCGTCGTCGCCGACATCCAGGTGCTGGAGGCGATGTCGCTGTCGACGGCGGAGGTGGATCGAGTCAGGATCGTTCTCGCTCCCGACGCCGCCCGCGAGGAGGTGCTGGCGGCGGTTTCCCGGCGGCTGCCGGAGGCCCTCGTCGCCAATGTGCCCGCGGGCCGGGCGAGCCTGGCCGACGACGTGCTGCATTCGGCGAACCTGGGGCTCGACTTCGTCACGGCCCTGACGCTCGCCATGGCCTGGTTCATCGTCGGCAACGCGATGCTGATGAACGTCGCCGAGCGGCGGCGGGGGCTGTCGCTGATCCGCGTGCTCGGAGGCACGGCCCGACAGGTTCGCCGACTCGTGACCGTCGAGGCGGCGATTCTCGGCGGCCTCGGGGCCGCAGTCGGCGCCGCCGTCGGACTCGCGGCGGCGGCCCCGATCTCCGCGGGCATCTCGCGGGCGCTGCAGACCAGTTCCGGCGGCGTCGCCTTCCATCCGCTGCTCGTGCCGGTGGCCGTGGCGCTGGGGATCGTCATTGCGGTGGCCGCCGCCTGGTGGCCGGCCCGCCAGGCGACGTCGATCGACCTGCTCGAGGGGCTGTCGGCGCTGCCCGCGGAGCCGCCGCGAGAGTCGATGCGCGGCCTGCTCGTGGCCGCCGCGTTCTTCACCGCGGTCGCGTTTGGCTGCGAACTGGGAATGGCGTTCGGCATCCTGCCGCCGCGGGCGTCGGTGGTGTCGGGCGTGGTGCTGCTTCTCGCCTTCGTGGCCTTCACACCGTTTTTTCTGATTCCGCTGGTCCGGCTCCTCGGCCGGCTCGTGCCGCAGCGGTGGCGGATCGAGGGCACGCTGGCGGTGGCCCAGATCGTCCGGCAGCCGATCCGCACGGCACTGACGGCGGGCGTGCTCGTGGTGGCGGTGAGCAACGGCATCGGGCTCGGCCACGCGATCCGCGACAGCGTCGACGACGTGCTTGGCTGGTACGGCAGGATGCTCAAGGCCGACTGGGTGCTGACGCAGGCCGGGGCGCTGTCGGTGTCGCGGCAGGACCGCGGCGCGGCGTCGCGGGCCATGCAGGAAGAAGTCGGACGTCTCGACGGTGTGGCCGACGTGGAGGGCATCGGCGTGGCGACGGGACGCGTCGCGGGGCAGGCCTGCGTCGTCATCGCCCGCGACCTGCCGGCCGGACTGCCGCTGCCGCTCGCACCGGTGGACGCGACGGATGCCGACGTTCGTGCGGCGCTCGAGCGGGGCGAGGCCGTCGCCGGCACGGTGCTCGCGCAGCGGACGGGCTTGAAGGCAGGCGACGAGGCCGTGGTCGAGGTGTTCGGCCGCAAGACGCCCGTGCGGATCGCGGCGCTCGTCGTCGACTATACGTCCGGCGGCGCGTCGCTGGTGCTCCGTCGCGATGCCGCCCGGCGGCTGTTCGGCATGGAGGCGGCCGACGTGCTCCTCGTGACCGCCGCCGAGGGCCGCTCGGCGTCGCTCAAAGATTCTCTCGAGGTGATCGCCCGGAGCCATTCGATGTTCGTGCGGTCGTACGGCGACCTCCGCGGCTTCATCGACCGGATCGTGTCGGGCGTGGTCGGCTCGCTCTGGTCGATCCTCGGGCTCGGCTTCGTGGTCGGCAGCCTCGGCGTTGCCAACACCGTCACCATGAGCGTGCTGGAGCAGCAGCGGTCGCTCGGCCTCCTGCGGGCGGTGGGCATGCGCCGCGGGCAGGTGGTCGGTCTGGTGGTGCTGCAGAGCATGCTCCTGGGGGCGGCCGCCGGGATCATCGGCCTCGTGTCGGGCGTGACGACCGCGCTGTTCATCCAGTTCGCGAGCCAGCCGCTGCTCGGCCATCCGCTCGCCATGCACATCCGTCCCGGCGTGGTGATCGTGAACCTCCTGGCCGCCCTCGCGGTCACCGCGCTTGCGGCCTGGCTGCCCGCCCGCCGCGCCGTAAAGCTCGACCTGCTCGAGGCACTATCGACGGAGTGACGGCGTATTCCGGTTTGCAGAGAGCCCCGAGCGGAAGCGAGGGGATACGGCGTGGCGAACCATGACACCCGCTCGCGCGACTGGCGCCAACCCCTCGCTCGCGCCCGGGGCTTCCTGTCGGGGTGACGGCGTATTCCGGTTTCGAACAGCTCCGTGCCTCACCCGATGTCGAGCCAGCGGGGCAGCGGCGCGTCGGCGTCGAGGCCGAGGATGCCGCGGAGTTCAGTCACCTCGGCGTCGTCGAGCGGCACGAAGACCACCGGATCCTGCACGAGCGCGGGATCGATGAGCCGCCAGCCGGCGATCGTTGTGCCCGCCATGATCGGGGCTCGGCCGTAGCCATACATCATGTTGTCGACGTTCTCGAAGAAGTTGCGGAGCACGATCGCCTCTGGCCGCGGGCGGCGGACGTAGTAGAGTTCGATCACGTCCTTCCAGAAGTGCGGCACGAACTTCTCGCCCACGTCGGCGATGCCGTAGCGGTCCCGGTTGGTGCCGGCGATGCAGACAGGCAGCGAGCCAAGCGTCAGGCCGCGGTCGCGGCCGCGGGCCTCGATGCAGCCGAGGAGGTTGATCGAGAAGTCGGCACTGAAGCAGTCGTCGCAGACGAGCACGACATCGCCGAGGTCGGCCGGCCCCCCCTGTCCCGCCCGCGCCGTCGTCCCGTCGAGCAGCGCGTCGGCGAGTCGCTCGAAGCGGATGTGGTAGCTCTGGATCTCGGTCGGCAGGCCGTGGCCGAGCACGATGATCGTGACGGGTGCCGTGCCGGCCACCCCGTCGCGGACGGCCGCCAGGAACGCCGTGGCGACCGAGTCGAGCGTCTCTCCTTCCTTCTCCTTCTTGAACGTCGTAGTGGCGCCGCCGTACGAGGTGGCGATCGTGGTGATCTCCTTGGGGCCGAGGCCGGCGGCCGGATCGAGCAGGCCGATCACCGTGCGGCCGGGGGCGAGCACCGGCACGGCGGCGGTCCTCTTCCGCACGCGGTCGATGAAGTCGGCGAGTCGTGCCAGCGTGGCGACGCGCTCTCCATCGGGCAACTCGGCAAGCCGGTCGGCGTGCTGGAGCGCCAGGTGGTGCACCGCCGGCTCGATCTGCCGCCAGTGCTTGGCATCGCACGGCCTCGCGGCGAGCACCGCCGGCGCGACATCCCGCTGGAAGGCGACGACGTCAGCCGGGATGACCGCCGGTTCGGCCGCGATCGCCCGGCCGCCGGACAGGCAGAGCGTCACGCAGATCGCCGCGCTGAGCCTCGCGACGGCGTGTTGTGTTCCGCGCCGCCGCGAGGGGCTGCCCGTGCCCGGGAGCCGGCGTTTGCTTGCTCCGCGCAGCCAGGATGGCAAAGCGGAGAAAGCATCGAGCGGGCGAAGCCCAGGATGGGCGCAGCGAGCGTCTGGCGACGGGTATGGGTAGCCCCTCGCCTGGTGTGCGGCCTGCGTGTCCCCATCGCTTACGCGATTGGGCTTCCTGAGGGCGGCGTCTGGCGGCGGGGATGGGCAGCCACTTGCCTGGTGTGCGGCCTGCGTGTCCCCATCGCTTACGCGATTGGGCTTCCTGAGGGCGGCGTCTGGCGACGGGGATGGGCCGGTCATGTCTCGATGATTCCCTTCACCACGTGCCCGTGCACGTCCGTGAGCCGGAACTGGCGGCCCTGGTAGCGGAAGGTCAGCTTGGTGTGGTCGATGCCCGCCAGGTGCATGATCGTGGCCTGCATGTCGTGGATGTGCACCGGGTCGGACGTGATGTTCCAGGCGTAGTCGTCGGTCGAGCCGTGCACGTGGCCCGCCTTCGCGCCGCCGCCGGCGAGGAGGAACGAGAAGGCCCGGCCGAAGTGGTCGCGGCCCTTCGGGCTGGCCGGATCGCCCTGCCCGAAGGGCGTGCGGCCAAACTCGCCCCCCCAGGCCACGAGGGTGTCGGCGAGCAGGCCGCGGTCCTTGAGGTCCTGGATCAGCGCCGCCGAAGGAGCGTCGGTGTCGCGGCACTGCACCTCCAGTTGCGTAAACAGGTTCTGGTGCTGGTCCCAGCCGGCGTGCATGAGCTGCACGAACCGCGTGCCCCGCTCCAGCAGCCGTCGGGCGACCAGGCAGTTGAAGGCGTAGCTCCCCTTCGTGCGCACGTCGGGGCCATAGCGGTCGAGCACGTGCTGCGGCTCGTCGGAGAAGTCGACGAGGTCGGGAACGCTGGCCTGCATCCGGTAGGCCATCTCGTACTGGGCGATTCGCGTGTCGATCTCCGGGTCGCCGTAGTCGGCCAGGTGCGCGGCGTTCATCGCCGCCAGGTCGTCGAGCAGGGCGCGGCGGGCCTCCCGGCTCACGCCGGCCGGGTTCGCGAGGTAGGGGACGGGATCGCCGGTGTTGCGGAACTTCACCCCCTGATACCGCGACGGCAGAAAGCCACTGCCCCAGTAGTAGTCGAAGAACAGCTGGCCGCAGGTCTTGCCCTTGTCGCTCGACGTCATCACCACGAACGCCGGCAGGTCGTCGGTCTCGCAGCCGAGGCCGTAGCTCATCCAGGCGCCCATGCTCGGCCGGCCCGGCACCTGTGAACCCGTCAGGAAGAAGGTCACCCCCGGAGCATGGTTGACCGCCTCGGTGTTCATGCTTCGCACGAGGCAGAGGTCGTCGGCCAGGCTGCCGATCTGCGGCAGCATCGTGCTCATCTCGAGGCCGCAGCGGCCGTACCTCGTGAACGGCTTGAGGGGTGGCACGACCGGCCACTTCGCGTAGCCGCTCGACATCGTGGAGAGCCTCGTGGAGCCCCGGACGCTCTCCGGGACGTCCTGCCCACCCCGCTCCATGAGCGTGGGCTTGGGGTCGAAGAGATCGACATGCGACGGTCCGCCTCCCTGCCAGAGCATCACCACCCGCTTCGCCTTCGGAGGGTGGTGCGGCAGCCCGGGCAGTCCGGCCTGCCCGGACGCGCCGGCCGCGGCCGCCTCCCGCGCCAGCAGCGTCGCCAGTGCCGCCGAGCCGATCCCCATGCCGGCCGATCCGAAGAGTTGCCGACGGGTCACCCGCCGGACGTTCTCGAGATGGAGGTCATCCATGCTCACTCCCTGGTCAGGGCCTCGTCGAGGTTCAGGATCGCCAGGCATACGCTCGCCAGCGCCGCGTGCTCGGTGGGATCGAGCGATTCGTCGCGAGCGCTCTCGCCCACGCTCACGACTTGCTTCGCAGCCTCGGCATCGCCGCGATACACCGCCAGTTGTCGGCCGTGCATCCGCGCGAGCGATTCGAGGTCGGAGGCGGTTGGCGGCCGGCCAACGACGCGACGGAAGGCGTAGGCAAGGCGGCCGTCGAGGCCGCCGGCGAACTTCATGCTCCGCTCGGCGAGCACCCGCGCCGCTTCGACCCAGGTCGGATCGTTGAGGGTGGTGAGGGCGTGCAGCGGCGTGCTCGTCAGGCTCGCCCGCACCGTGCAGGTCTGGCGGTTCGCTGCGTCGAACATGTTGGCCGGGCTCACCGTCCGCCGCCAGAAGGTATAGAGGCTGCGGCGGTAGATGTCGGTGCCGTGCGCGGCCGGGTAGGTGAAGTCGCGCTCCTTGGTGATCGCCAGCGCCTCCCAAATCTGGTCGGGTTGATACGGATAGACGGGGCGGCCGCCGAGCGTGAGGTCGAGCAGGCCACTGGCGGCGAGGGCGACGTCGCGGAGCACCATGGCCGGCATGCGAAACCGGCTGCCCCGGGCGTGAAGGCGGTTCTCGGGGTCGGCGGCCAGGGCTTCAGCCGTCACCCGGCTCGATTGCCGGTACGTGGCGCTCGTGACCAGCAGTCGGTGCATCCGCTTGCGGCTCCAGCCCTGCTCGCGAAACTCCACCGCCAGCCAGTCAAGCAGGTCCATGTGGGTCGGATACTCGCTCTGCACCCCCATGTCCTCGGTCGTTTTGACGAGGCCCGTTCCGAAAAACAGCTGCCACATGCGGTTGACCTGAACGCGGGCCGTGAGCGGGTGCTCCGGCAGGAACAGCCAGCGGGCGAGGCCCAGGCGGTCGCGCGGAAAGCCCGCCGGCAGCGGCGGTAGGAACGCCGGCGGCAGGAAGTCGAGCTTGTCCCCGATCGGCGCAAGGTAGTCGCCGCGGTCGAGGATCCGCGTGTCCCGCGGCCGCTCGTCGCTCATCACCATCAGCCGTGGTATCTCGTCGCCCTTGTACTCCTCGAAGGCCTTGCGGGCGGCGTCGTACTTCACCACCTGCGGCAGTTTCTTGATCAGCGTGTCCTTCACCTTGCCGTCGAAGAACCGGCGGAGTTCCCGCTCGATCTCCCGCTTCTCGTCGTCCGTGCGGTCGGCCTCCGGCTTGATCAGCAGCGGCGGGAGCGTCCGCGGGAGGTTCTCGCCATCGGCTGGCGTGCCGTCGGCGAACAGGCCGGTTTTCCAGGCGGCGTAGAGGGCTTCGACGACCGGCTTCGACTCGGCCTCCAGAGCCTTCATCTCCGCCTCCAGGGCGGCCAGTCGGGCCGTGTTCTCGGCGCTGGGCAGCTCGAGCACGGGAGGGGCCACTCGGATCCGGGCCGAGAACCGCGTCGGCGTGCCGGTCTCGGGCAGCCGGTTGAAGGCGTCGAGAAGGCCGTAGTAGTCGGCCCGGGTGATCGGGTCGTATTTGTGGTCGTGGCACTGCGCGCAGGCCATCGTCAGGCCCAGCCAGGTCGTGCTCGTCGTATCGACGCGGTCGAAGAGAGTGTTGAACCGCTGCTCCTCCGGGATCGCGCCTCCCTCGCCATTCAGCAGATGGTTGCGGTTGAATGCACTGGCGATCTTCTGCTCCGACGTGGCGTCAGGCAGCAGGTCGCCGGCGAGCTGCTCGATCGAGAACCGGTCGAAGGGCATGTCGGCGTTGAGGGCGTTCACCACCCAGTCGCGCCAGATCCACTGCCAGGTGTCGCCATCCTGCTGGAAGCCGTTGGAGTCGGCGTAGCGGGCGGCGTCGAGCCACGGCAGCGCCATTCGCTCGCCGTAGTGCGGCGAGGCGAGCAGCCGATCGACGAGGTTTTGATACGCCTGCGGGTCTGTGTCGGCGATGAACGCATCGACCTCCTCGGGGGTCGGCGGCAGACCGACGAGATCGGCGTGGAGCCGGCGGATGAGCGTGGCCCGGTCGGCCTCCGGTGCCGGCGAGAGCCCTGCGGCCTCGATCTCTGCGAGCACGAAGCGGTCGATGTCGTTGCGTGGCCAGTCGGCTCGTTTCACCGACGGCGCCGCCGGTCGCGCCGGGGCTATGAACGCCCAGTGCGGTTCGTACGCGGCCCCTTCGGCGATCCAGCGTTCGAGGAGTTTCTTCTGAGCGTCGGAGAGCCGCCGATTGGAATCGGGGGGCGGCATCAGCACGTCGGGATCGGAGGAGTGAACCCGTTCGAGCAGCGTGCTGGAACCCGGAGTGCCGGGCACGATGGCCTCCGCGGCGACGGCGGCCTCCCTGACGTCGAGTCGGAGATCGGCCTGGCGCTTGTTGGCGTCCTGGCCGTGGCAGTAGAAGCAGTTCTCCGCGAGGATCGGCCGGATGTCGCGGTTGAAATCGAGTAACGCAGACGGGCCGTCGGCCCGGGCCGACACGGCGAACAGCCATGCCAGCGAGGCGACCGCCATCGCGGCCTCGAGCCCGACGCGGGGAACGGAGATCGAGCAACCCATGGAACTGTTTCCACGAGGGGTCGCCCGCGTCGCCGACCCGAGGCGGTCAAAGGGCCTCGGGTCGCGGACCGTGACGGTCGATCGGCGGGACGGTCGTGAACCTGAGCGATTTTATCATGCCGGTCCTTTCGCAACCAACGCAGGGCTCCCGCGAGGGCGTCGGTCGACCACCGGCTGGGCCGCTCAGCGGCGAAACACGGTCTTGCCTTCCTTGATCGTCTCGACCACGGCGATGTCCTTGATCGTGAGCGGGTCGACCGCGAGGGGGTTCTTCTCGAGGATCACGAGGTCGGCGAGCTTTCCGGCTTCGAGCGTGCCCTTCGTCTTCTCCTCCTTGAGTTGGTATGCCGCCATCGCCGTGACGGCGCGGAGGCCGTCGTAGGGGGAGATCCGTTCGTCGGGACCGACCACCTGCCCGGAGCCGCTGCGGCGGTTCGTGCCCGCATCGACGAGCGCGAGGATCCACGGCTGCGGCGACACCGGCGCGTCGTGGGAGAAGGTGAACGGCAGGCCGGCCCGCAGGAACGTCCGCGAGGCCATCGCGCCGGCCGCCCGCTCCGGCCCCCAGAGCTTCACCACGCCGTCGCCCCCGGGCACGATGCCCGACGGCAGGAAGCTGGGAATCGCCCCGCAGGCCTTCATCTTCTCGATCTGGTCTGGTCGCAGCCACGAGGCATGCACGAACACCGGCCGCGCGTCCCGCATGCCGTGCTTCTTCACCGCCTTGTCGATCGCCGCGAGGGCCTGGTCGGCGGCGGCGTCGCCGTTCATGTGCATGTGGATCTGCATCTCAGTCGGCCAGAAGCGGTCGAAGGCGGCATCGATCACCTCGTCGGGGATCTGGCGGAAGCCCGAGTAGCTGCCGGTCTTGCCCGGCGGATTCGTGGCATACGGCTTCGTGAACCATGCGGTATCGAGGCTGCCGTCGAGCCAGAACTTGATGCCGCCGAGCCGGACCCGGTTCACATACCGCTTGTCGAGGTCGGTGCGGGCAGCGCGGAGTTTTTCGAGCGTGCCATCGGGCTTGGGGTTGTAGGCCGAGGCCACGCCGTAGCCGGCGGCGAGCGTGTCGTCCACGGCGGAGTCTTTGGCGGCGATGTAGAGATCGATCGGCAGCAGGTTCTTGTCGATCCCGTTCAGCACGACCTGAATGTCGTCGCTGCCGAGGCCGAGACCAGCCTCCATCGCCGTGGTCTGGCCGTAGCGGGCCCAGAGGTTGGCGGCGCCGGTGATCACGGCGTCGGCCAGTTCCCCGGTGAACGGCGGCCGCTGGCTGCGGACGGCATTGAGGGCCGTCTCCTCCATCGGGCCGGCGAGCGATTTTCCGTCGGCCTGACGGGAGAACGAGCCGCCGGTGGGATTCGGCGTGTCGGCGGTGATCCCCGCCACGGCGAAGAGTTTCGAGTTGCCCGCGCCGAGATGGCCCGAGGAATCGACGATCATCACGGGCCGGTCGGTGGCCACGCCATCGAGTTCTTCGATCGTGGGAGTGCGATTCTCCTTCATCTGCCGCGGTTGGTAGCCGAAGCCGACGATCCAGGCTCCGGCGGGCGTCCGCTCCGCCTGCTTTTTCATGCGGGCGAGCAGGTCGGGGATGTCGGTGCAGCCGAAGAGGTCGGCATCGACGAGGTTCTTGCCGAAGTAGACGAAGTGGCCGTGGGTGTCGATGAAGCCGGGCAGGAGCGTCTTCCCGGCGAGATCCACCGTGGTCGTCGCCGGGCTGACGTGGGCCTTCGCCTCGGCGAAAGGGCCGACGAACACGATCTTTCCATCTTTCACAGCGAGGGCTTCGACCGTTTCGGGCTGCGGTCCGCGCATGGTGAGGATCGTGCCGCCGGTGTAGAGCGTGTCGGCCACATCGCCGCGCAACGGGGTGATGATGGCGAGTGACAGGGCGACAGCTGCAGAAGACACGATCGCCGTGGGCCGGCCGCATCGCATGGCGAAGAACTCCTTGGGTTCCCTCGGGGTGATGACGCTTCGAGCAGTGTACCGAGGCCTTGGGGCGTTGTGCGGTGACCGTTGATCCTCTCGCTCGCGCTCGGGGCTTCCTGGCGGTGGGGCAACGCTGGCGGTGACTCTCTGCCTCCCAAAAAGCCCCGAGCGCAAGCGAGGGGTTTCGGGGTCGCGACAGCTTCGGGCCGTGAACCGACATCCACCGTGGAACCCCTCGCTCGCGCTCGGGGCTTCTTGGCGGGATGTGGCGATCGCCAGCATTTTCGACACAACGGCGGTTCCAGATAGCCCCGAGCGCGAGCGAGGGGGTGAGCGTGGCGATGAGTGGCGGTCACGCTGAACCACCGCCGGGGGTCAGCCCGCGAAGATCTCGAGCCGGCTGCCCGTTCCCAGGCCGATCGACGCGGCCCGGGCGGAAAGTTCCTCGAGCGCCCGCATGCCGACGGGCCCCAGGTTCACCGTCCACTCGTTCACGTAGAGATCGACGTGCTGCATCAGCACCGCGTCGTCGTGTTCCTGGGCGTGTGCCCGCATCGTGGGGATGGCCGCGTTGCGGTCGGCCAACGCGAGCCGCAGCGAGTCGTGGATCACCCTCTGCACCGCGGCGATCGTGTCGCCACGCAGCCGCCGGCTCCCCACGATGCCGCCGAGCGGAAGCGGGCAGCCCGTCTCGGTCTCCCAGCGGGTGCCGAGGTCTTCCACGAGCGAAAGGCCGTGCTGCTTCCAGGTAAACCGTCCCTCGTGGATGCAGACGCCGAAGTCGGCCCGCCCGGCCTCGAGCGCCGGCATGATCTCGGAAAACACCACATGCTCGACCCGCGTCGACTGCGGATGGAAGAGCGCGAAGAGGAGCGCGGCCGTCGTCTGCCTTCCAGGGCAGAGCGTGAGCTGTCCGGCGTCCGGCGGCCTGCCGCCGCCGCGTGCCGAGAGCAGCAGCGGCCCCACGCCGAAGCCGAGCGCCGATCCGCTGGGCAGCACCACGTAGTCGTCGGCCAGCGAGAGGGCGGCGTGAAAGCTCGTCTTGGCAACGTCAAAGTCACCGGCCAGCAGCC
>Ga0129333_10003463_pt1 | contig 14779 bp, 13 predicted proteins | sample CPB6_08_DNA_FD_94474 | JGI IMG/M metagenome (GOLD analysis project Ga0129333, IMG submission 94474) | Freshwater to marine salinity gradient microbial communities from Chesapeake Bay, USA - CPBay_Sum_0.6_0.8_DNA | ecosystem: Environmental > Aquatic > Marine > Coastal | place: USA: Chesapeake...
CCGAATTGATGACCGAGCTCGTGTGTCAAATAATCTATGACATAAAATTCCAGTAAGGAGGGGTTGCTGTACACTGTCCATCCCCTGCCTTTTGTAGCATTGTTACATACGCAACCGATACAGCCGGCGTTACCGTTGTCATTTCCTTTGCTAACGGTGTGACCCACATCGTAGTTGCCATTACCGATAGCGGCATCGATGGCCGCCATCGAGGTAGTGCCTACAGGAGAGTTAGGATTAGAAATAGGATCAGTAGCGGGATTAAAATAAATGATAAGATTATTGTTAGCCACCAGTACCATACGAACCCCGAAATCTCTTTCATAGACCTGATTTGCCCTGGTCATGTGGCTATTCAAGGCAGCCAAGACGGCACCGACACTGTCGGCAAGAGCGGGAAATCCGCCGGCAGGAATAAAATGCAAGGAAAATTCTGCTCCGGAGATCATGGCCAGACGATAGGTTCTTAATAGACCATCATCTGCATTTTCTGGACCAGGACCGAAATTGTTGACGATATCCTCTGTTAAACACTCAAAATTTGCTTGGGCATCGGTATAGTCTCTTCTGTTGGATACACGGTAGATATCATTATGAACACGGTCAATATATACGGGCTCATTGCTACGATTGAGAATAGTGGCATGCAAACCGTGGATAGATACATCGAATCGGATATTGTCTTCTGGATTATCCACCCCCTGACCTGCAAAAGAGTAAATGCCGGGGTAGCGCGATAACAATTCAGGAGCCAAGACAGGAGCATTGACTACGCGGAATTTTTTTATCTCACCGCCGGGCATAGGAAATTCAACCAAAAAAGTTGATTGAGCAACACGCTGGTTGGCCTCGAGTGGTGCTTGCGATACAAATTGCTTGAAGGAATTTTCTTGCAAGCGGAATAATTTGAAATTCTCAGGACGTCTTGATTGACCTGCGGCAAAAACATCATAGCCCAGACCGGTTTCAGTTACCGGTGTCCAGAAGCGCTGATTCTGACCAAATAGAGACGTGCAGAGCAGCAAGGAAATAAAAAAGAATGAAAAATTTCTCATGGGTGGATTTAATTAAATGAGATGTTAAAATATCCGATCTTATAAAAATAAGAAATATTCATAAAAATGACGGTTCCTGAACCTTGAAAAATAAAAAATGGGCCTCACCACAAAAGGGTAAGGCCCATAAAATATGATCTGTAATCGTATGGTTATCAATAACCACCCATACCGCCCATATCAGGGGTCGGATGGGCATGAGGCTCCTCTTTCTTAGGCTTGTCCGCTACCACACATTCAGTGGTCAGTAACATACCGGCAATAGAGGCTGCGTTCTCAAGTGCAACACGGCTCACCTTGGTAGGATCGATAACCCCTGCTTTGAACAGGTTCTCATATACCTCGGTGCGGGCATTGAAACCAAAGTCAGCTTTTCCTTCTTTGATTCGCTGTACTACGATAGAGCCATCGATACCGGCGTTAGCTGTCAAAATACGCATGGGCTCTTCCAGTGCACGGCGCACGATAGACATACCGGTCTGCTCATCTTCGATCTGGCCTTTTACCTTAGCATCAAGAGATTCGATAGCACGGATATAAGCAACACCACCACCAGGCACAATACCCTCTTCTACGGCAGCACGCGTGGCATGCAAGGCATCATCCACACGATCTTTTTTCTCTTTCATTTCTACTTCGGTAGCGGCTCCCACATACAGAACGGCCACACCTCCACTCAATTTGGCAAGACGCTCTTGGAGTTTCTCACGGTCATAGTCCGACGTAGTGCTTTCGATCTGCGCCTTGATCTGGTTGACACGAGCGGTAATGTCTTCTTTCTTTCCTTTTCCGCCTACAATAGTAGTGTTGTCTTTGTCAATAGTAACAGAAGCGGCTTGACCCAGATAGGTAAGGTCGGCATTCTCGAGCTTGAAACCTTGCTCCTCGCTCACAACAATTCCCTTGGTTAATATCGCAATGTCTTGCAACATTTCTTTACGGCGATCTCCAAAACCAGGCGCTTTTACAGCCGCCACTTTGAGGGTACCACGCAGCTTATTGACCACCAGGGTAGCGAGCGCTTCTCCTTCGAGATCCTCTGCAATAATCAGTAGCGGGCGACCTCCCTGTGCTACTTTCTCTAAAATGTGCAGAATATCCTTCATGTTGCTGATCTTCTTGTCGTAGATCAGGATATAGGGATTCTGTAACTCAGCTTCCATTTTTTCGCTGTTCGTTACAAAATAAGGAGAGATATAACCGCGGTCGAATTGCATACCCTCCACCACATCCACTGTCGTATCGGTTCCTTTGGCTTCTTCTACGGTGATCACACCCTCTTTACCGACTTTGGCAAAGGCTTCGGCGATCAGCTTGCCAATCGTTTCATCGTTGTTGGCAGAGATAGTAGCTACCTGCTGAATTTTTTTGCTGTCACTGCCTACGGTCTGGCTTTGTGAGTGAAGGCTGGCCACGACCAGAGAAACGGCTTTGTCAATTCCTCTTTTAAGATCCATTGGATTGGCACCGGCCGCAACCATTTTGAGACCTTCGCTGATGATGGACTGAGCCAACACGGTAGCCGTAGTGGTTCCGTCTCCTGCGATATCAGCAGTTTTGGAAGCTACCTCTTTTACCATTTGAGCGCCCATATTCTCGATAGGATCTTCCAACTCAATTTCCTTTGCAACACTCACACCATCTTTGGTCACTTGCGGGGCCCCGAATTTTTTTTCGATGACCACATTGCGGCCTTTGGGTCCAAGAGTCACTTTAACTGCGTTGGCGAGTGTATCGACTCCTTTCTTCATTCTGTTTCTAGCTTCGATATCGAAGAAAATCTGTTTTGCCATATTGTTGGGTTTGATAGTTTTTGTTGATTAAAGAATAAATTATACGATGGCGAGAATATCCGATTCACGCATGATGAGGTAATCGACCCCTTCGATCTGAATCTCAGTACCGGCATATTTTCCGTATAGCACGGTATCGCCGGCCTTGACTGTTACGGGCTCATCCTTTTTGCCGGGTCCGGCAGCTACCACAGTACCACGCTGAGGTTTTTCTTTAGCGGTGTCTGGGATGATGATACCACCTGCGGTCTTTTCTTCGGCGGCAGCGGCTTTCACGATAACACGGTCGTGAAGCGGAGTAACGTTGACTTTCTTAGCCATAGCTTAAATTGATTTAGTTTTTAATGGTTTACCCACCGGGGGCACCCCAGGCGGGCGCAAATATAACCTAAATACTATGCCAGCGACCGAAACGGGGGCGGCAGAGTAATTTTTGTCAGTTTAAATTGCCAGAATTGACTAAATCGCTTTAAAAAATTGTGAACCGCTGACAATTTTGCAGCGGCTTCTTTTGATAAGCCTAAGTGGCAAAAAGCTTATCTTTGTGTGATACAAGCTCTTGGACAATGATTAGCAGACGTACTATCCGAATCAAGGTGATGCAAACCCTCTACACGATTGCCACCTTTGAAGCTACCCCTGCTCCTGCCGTCCATACCTCTTTACTGAAACAACATTTCGATCAACCCCGCCGTCTGTTGGTGCATATGCTCTGGTTACTGACCGAGATTCTTCGCTATGCCGAAAAATATGCCCATCAAAAGGCCTCGAAACACTTACCTACCGCAGAAGACCTTAGCGTGAACACAAAACTGGCGGGTAACGAATTACTCTGGCAGATGCTAGAAGATAAGGCCCTGCTTAAACAGATCGAGCAGCTTAAACCACAGGGAGAGCCTGCTCAGGAACTTATCAAAACGATCTACCTGCAATTGACCGAAACAGAAGCCTACCAAAACTACATCGCCACTCCCTCTCGCGATAAGAAAGCAGAGAGAAAAATTGCAGAGTACATTGTAAATGATCTAATGCTGGCCAACCCTGCCTTTGTCTCTTACATAGAAGAATTATTTGCTGACTGGGATGATGACGGCGAAGGAGTCGTCCAGCTCCTGGCCGGCTATTTACATAAACCAGGTCAGCTCAACTTCGAGCAACTGATCGATCGCGACAAAGAGCAATTCGGCCTGGAGCTTTTAGAAACGGTGTTGAGCAAACAAGAACAGCTCCAATCATATATAGTCCCCAAATTGAAGAACTGGGATCCCGAGCGTATTGCCCAGCTCGATATGATCATGATGAAAATGGGGGTAGCAGAATTTTTATTTTTTGAGACGATCCCGCCAAAGGTCACCATCAACGAATACATTGATCTGGCCAAAGACTACAGCACTTCCCAAAGTGGCCAATTCGTCAATGGCATTCTAGATGGGATTCACAAAGACCTGACCGCAGCAGGACAGCTTCACAAAGTCAATTTTCGCAAATCCTGATTTATGACATCCATAATTTAATTTTGCACCACATAGACTAGTTATGAAATCTTATTTACTACTTTTTTTTACTGCTTTGGCAACAGTTACAGCCTGTAAACCCACTCCGAATCTGAACCAGACAGGTCCTGCCAACAATGCGCTGGTGACTGCACCGACCGATACGAAACAGTACGACACCACTACATTTACCACCATCGAATGGATCGACCCGATCGAAAAAGAAGTAGGTACACTATTGGGTGGAAAGGAAACTGAGATCACCTGGCGGTTTAGGAACAGCGGGAATCTTCCGCTTATCATTGAACACGTAGGGGCCACTTGTGGATGCACCATTCCCGAGAAGCCTGAACAGCCCTTTGAGCCAGGTCAGACCGGGACCATCCGCGCCAAATTCAATGGCAGTGGAAGTGGCTTTATTTTGAAACAGGTATATGTGACCGCCAACACCAAGCCAAGTCGCGAACATACTCTCATTTTTAAAGGAGAAGTGATCGATAAAAACTAAATCAATTCTTATGTATTCACTCTATCTACTAGATGCATCCGCTTCAGGTGGCTTTTTACAAGGCCCCTACTCTACCTTTATTCTAACGCTCATGATCATACTGACCATGTGGCTTTTTTTGTTACGCCCACAAGCAAAACGTGCCAAAAGTCAGAAGACTTTTGTAGACAACTTGGTTAAGGGTGACAAGATTGTAACGATTGCAGGTATCCATGGTATTGTCAACAAAGTGAATGAAGACGGTACCACCTTGCAGCTTGAGACCAGTCCTGGCAGTTATCTAAAAATAGAAAAGTCCGCCATCAGTATGGATTGGACCACGGCACTGAACAAGCAAGCAGATACCGAGAAAAAGTAAAGATGCTTCGCGTTGGTCTTACCGGCGGAATCGGCAGTGGCAAAACCACAGTTGCCCGTATGTTTGAAACATTGGGCATACCTGTTTACTATGCAGACGAAGCAGCCAAACGATTACTGAATACCGACCCCGTCTTAAAAGCAACGCTGCAGCAATTATTTGGAGAAGGATGCTATACCAATGGCGTGCTCAACAGATCTTATCTGGCATCGATTGTATTTAATGACCCGGAAAAATTGACCCAACTTAATCAATTGGTGCATCCGGCCACGATCGCCGATTCAAATGCCTGGTTCTTGACACAACATTCAAATTACGCACTACGAGAAGCCGCTCTGCTATTCGAAAGCGGAGCCGCAGAAGGTCTTGATTATGTGATCGGCGTATCGGCACCGGCTCACTTGCGAATACAACGCGTAATGCGCCGGGATGGCAGCAGTGAAGAGGATGTCAAAAAAAGAATGGCTACCCAGCTGCAAGATGCGATCAAATTAAAGCTCTGCGATGCCGTGTTGATCAATGATGAGCACGTGGCCCTTTTACCGCAAGTATTGTCACTTCACGAAAAACTCACGCAACGCGCAAAGCAGCCAAGGCCGCTGTGATCCGTTGCCACCCTTCTTGAATATTGGAGCGGCTATTGGCAAAGGAAAAACGCACACAGCGGGGCTCCCCGAAGGCATCTCCCATCACAGAAGATACATGCGCCTTGTTAAGAAGGTACATGCTAAGGTCAGCTGCATGTTGTATGTTAGTCTCCCCGTCGGTCATTCCAAAATAATAACTGAGATCAGGAAATACATAAAAAGCTCCGGCGGGCGCGGGACACTTTATACCAGGAATAGCTTGGAGTAACTCCAATACCAACGCTCTTCTCTTTTCAAATTCATCGACCATTTCTAGCGTTGGACGCAAATCGGAGCAAAGCGCAACTACTGCTGCCTTTTGCGTAATAGAATTAGCCCCGCTGGTAAATTGACCTTGTACTTTTTCGCAAGCTTTGGCAATAGCAGTTGGCGCGGCCATATAACCCAGCCGCCAACCGGTCATAGCAAATCCTTTACTCAGACCATTGATGATAATTACGCGGTCTTTCAGGGAGCTGAAAGAAGCGATACTGGCATGCGATCCGACAAAATTGATATACTCATAAATTTCGTCAGAAATAATATAAACATGAGGATACTGCTCAAATACTGCGGCCAGCTGGGCCAACTCCTCTCTTGTATAAACAGCTCCGCTGGGGTTGCAGGGAGAGGAAAACATAAAGAGCTTGGTCGAGGGACCGATGGCCTCTTTGAGCTGCTGCGGCGAAATTTTAAAACCGCTCTCTGGACCGGTGCGTACTTCTTTTACTTTTCCTCTGGCTATTTTGACCAACTCACTGTAAGTAACCCAATACGGTGTAGGTATGATCACTTCTTCTCCCTCATCGACCAGGGCAAGGATAGCGTTGGCAAGACTTTGCTTGGCTCCAGTGGATACAACAATCTGTTCGGGGCTATATTCAAGTTGGTTATCACGTTTTAACTTTTGACAAACCGCCTGCCGCAGATCAGGTAAGCCGGCTACAGGTGTATAATGAGTCCAGTTCTCGCGGATCGCATTGATAGCAGCTTCCTTGATATGTTTTGGGGTATCAAAATCAGGTTCTCCCAAACTCATATCAATTACATCAATTCCCTTGGCCCTTAACTCACGACCCAACTGGGCCATGCGAAGTGTTTCGGGCTCATTGAAGCGATTCAAAAAACTGGATAATGCCATAGTCAGCTGGGCTTTAATGTTGAGCAAGTTACGACAAACTACCTCGAGGCTCCCAGGACCGAAGACTAGTTCGAAGGCCGACGAGAAAAGGAAGTCCTGTACAGGGCTCTGCCTAAGTTCATCAAAAATGGAAAGCCTACCCTTTCGTAATCATAGCGGTCGTCATTGAACACACCATCACTATTACAGTAAATAACGGCACTTAGCAGAAATTTTTTTCCGGACCTCTTTTCCTCAAAGCAAGCAGCGTCTATCAAAAAACCATATGCATTGCCTACTTTATTATAGATCCGCAGCGAACTGTCAGGTCTCTCATGGGATGAACCATAATAAAGGAATTTTACATAATTGTCCCATACCGCTGTACTATCATAAGACGGAAAATCACTTTGCGAGGGCAAGCGACTCATGTAATCTCTTAGAAAATCAAGATCCTCTTGGTTTAGCAAAAAACGACGAGAAGGGGACACGGACTCAGGGAACATGACCTGTCTGATCATATGATGCAAGTCGGGTAAGGGCAACCGGTTCTTGTATGAAAAATCAAAGGGCTCTTCGACCAATGTACCCCGACTGATGTAACCCTTTCCCATCTTTACGTCCCAAGGACGAGGCTGATGGCTGGCATAGCGCCCAGTTTGTTTGTATACCAAGTTTCCCAGCGTATCAAAGAACAAAACCGGATTGGTATAGCGGTTCTCATCGACGCTCAATGGCAAGCTGAGTCGATGCAAAATTTCCACATTGCCATAGCCCAAGCGGTGAAGAGACTCGTTAATATAATCTTGACCTAGCCATTCATAGAGACGATTATAAGCGTCGTTGTCGCTGACCAGCAAGATCTTCTTGATATAATGAGCAATAGTAGGGCGGCCGTCGGGGCTGCTCGGGTCATTGAGAACCTCTGTTTGTAACTCGCGGTCCTTTTCGGTAATAAAAGTGCTATGGAGATCAAGACCGGGTATCGATAGCTCCCGAAGTCGTTGAAGAGCCAATAAGGCTATCGGAAACTTAACGGTAGAAGCTGGGTAAAAGTATCGTCCTGTATCGACATTGAAAAAATGGTCTCTAAATGCAGCAGGCAGCTTTCCTCCTTTTTTGACCTGGGTGTATACAACTTGGACACCCCACCGCTCGGGATTCTGTAATACCTTAGTGGAAATAGAATCCCCACTTCTAATTAAACTATTGTATATTAAATTATTATAATGCTTACTGCTATTTTTTTTCGAATTAAAAAACTGACTTATAGCCTGTTTAGGAACTAAGAGGGCGCTGCTTAAAACACAGAAAAAACAGAGCAAAAATAATGAGGGGCGAGGCTGCATCTGGTCTCAAAATACAACAGAATTCACAATCGGGTAAGGATTTAAAAATCAGCGTTTACTATGGGCTTCATATTAGGGTGTGTCGGTCAAAAAAACTATCTTTGCAATCCTTAAAAAATTCGTAAATCAACCAACGTATGCAACTCAAAGGTCTGGTTATTGGCTTTACCCTGCTGCTCATCATTTATTCGCTACACCAGTTGTCTTTTACCTGGGTCGTCCGCAATTTTGAGAACAAAGCAGATGAAAAAGCGATTAAATACGTAAAGTCCTCCTACCCAACTGCCACCGCTAAGTACCCCGGCAACAAAGATTCGCAGGCAGTCTGGCAAGAGTTTCTGGACAAAAGACAAAGTCAGTATCGCGACAGCCTGATCAAGCTAGAGGAGAACACTACCGTAACCTATGGCCTAAACGGTGCCATCAGCTATAAGAAAGCCAAAGAGGAAGAGCTCAACTTGGGTCTCGATCTGCAAGGAGGTATGAATGTGACCCTCGAAGTGGAAATGTCAGGGCTGCTTCGTTCCCTCGCTAATAACACAACCGATCCCAACTTTTTAAAGGCATTGGAAAATGCAGACTCGAGCAAAGCAAACAGTGATGCCGATTTCATCACCTTGTTTATTAAGGAATACAGAAAGCTGGAACCCACCCGTTCACTGGCTACCCTGTTTTCAGGTGGCGGATCTGATGAAATCAATATCACCTCTAGCAACGGAGATGTAGAGACCTATATCCGCAAGCAAGCCCGATCGGCTTTCGATCTTACTTTCGATCGTCTTACTACTCGTATCGACCAGTTCGGAGTTGCTCAACCTTCTATCAATCCTATCCCCAGTAAAGGCCTGATCAACGTTGAACTTCCTGGTATCAAAGACAAAGAGCGAGTTAAAACTTTATTACAAAGCACGGCCAATCTACAATTCTGGGAAGTGTATACACTCAAGAATAACAATTACGCAAACGGTTGGCAACGTACTATCAATGCGTTTAATGCCAAATACGGTGGAAAAACTGACACCGCTGCTGCAAAAAAAGACAGTGTCGCCACTACCAAGACGACAGCCCCCTCAAAAGATACCGCTAAAACTAAAACACTTTCAGAAGCGATCAGTAAAGCGCCGGTCGATACTGCCAAGAATAAAAAAGAGACTGCTGCAACCACCACAAATACAATTGACCGCTATCTGCAATTCATGCAACCCTATCAGGATGAGAAAGGAAGCATTGGATTCCCTGCTGCTATTGGTATGGTCAATGTGGCCGACACGGCTCAGTTTCGTTCTTACCTGAATGAATTCAAAGGCTATTTTCCATCCGATGTTGTATGGGCTTATGGAGTAGCACAGAAGGACAATAATGGGGTATCAGCCCCCAACGTGCCCTTGTACGCATTAAAAACCTATAACCGTACGCAGGCGAAATTAGAGGGAGATGCCATTGCTGATGCCCGCGCAGAATTCGATCAATTCAATAAAGTACAGATCGAGATGACCATGCGTCCTGCCGGGGCTGCCATCTGGAAAAGAATGACAGAGGATAATATCGGCAACCCTATCGCTATTGTCTTAGACAATGTGGTATTCTCAGCTCCTAATGTGATCAATGCGATCCCCAATGGCATTTCTTCGATATCTGGAAGCTACAGCCAGCAAGAAGCCAATGACTTGGCCAACATTCTGAAGATCGGAAAACTGCCCGCCCCGGCCAAGATTGTACAGGAGCAGCAGGTAGGTCCCACCCTTGGTGATGAAGCCATTCGGGGCGGATCACTCAGCTTTATTATTTCATTCGTGGTCATCTTTATGCTGATGCTACTTTACTACAACACCAGCGGATGGATCGCTAATATTGCCCTGATCCTGAACTTGCTCTTTACAGTAGGCATTTTAGCCGGCTTAGGAGCTACCCTAACGGCCCCCGGTATTGCCGGTCTGGTACTCACGATCGGAATGGCGGTAGATACAAACGTATTGATCTATGAACGTATCAAAGAGGAATTGAACAAAGGAAAGGGATACTTGACCGCTATCAAGGAAGGATATAGCCGTTCTCTGCCACCGGTGTTGGACGGTCACGTAACCACCTTGCTGACAGCAGTCATCCTCTTTTACTTTGGTCTAGGCCCCGTTAAAGGTTTTGCGACCACGCAGATCTTAGGTCTGCTGCTTTCTCTGTTCTGCGGTATCCTCGTAAGCCGTTGGATCAGCGACCTGTTCACCAATAAGAAAAAGCATGTGGAGTATTTTACGGGTATCTCCAGAAAAGTTTTTCAACATGCCCAATATAAATTCATTGAGTACCGTAAAATAGCATATATAATATCGGTCTTTATTTTGATCGGCGGTATCGCTTCTTTCTTCAACGGGTTTAACTACGGTGTTGAGTTCAATGGGGGAAGAAGCTACACGGTGCAGTTTCCTCAGCCGGTAAATGTAGAGAGCATACGAACTGAGTTGAACAAGACATTTGAAGGAGAGAATACGATCATCAAGACGATTGGCGACAATGCCAAACTTGATATCACCACTTCCTATCTTATTAAAGATAGCCGTGGTCCAGTAGTCGATTCTATCGTCGAATACAAGTTATACGAGGGCCTCAAAAAATACATACCCAGCGGAACAAGCTTCCAGGAATTTAAATCTGATCGTTTTGTACAACAAACCAAAAAGGTATTACCGACTATCTCCGACGATCTAAAGGCTGGAGCGGTCAAAGCCACTCTTTTTGCCCTGGTGATCATCTTTTTGTACATCTTTATCCGTTTCAGAGATTGGCGCTACTCACTGGGAACGATCGTGGCCTTGCTGCATGATGTATTTGTCACGCTGATCATTTTCTCTTTTGCAAAAGATCTGGTTCCGTTTCCGCTCGAAATCGACCAACACTTTATTGCAGCAGTGTTGACGGTGATCGGATTCTCCATGAACGATACGGTAATCGTGTTTGACAGAATACGAGAAGATTCACGCCTAATGCCAAATGCTCCTCGCGGAGAGGTTATCAATCGCGCTATCAACGAAACCCTCAGCCGAACCATCATGACAGCATTGACCGTGTTCCTGACCATTTTGATCCTCTTCTTGGTTGGAGGGGAAGTTACCCGCGGTTTTGCTTTTGCCATGTTGATCGGTGTGCTGACCGGTATATATTCTTCGATTTTTGTAGCCTCCCCTATCCTGGTGGATCTGGAGTTTAAAAAAAATAAAGAAAAAAAGGGATAATACCTTTCATTACCGAACGCAATAAAAAACCCGCTTCTAAACAAAGCGGGTTTTTTATTGGGGGAAAATCTACTAGATCAGACGGCAAAACTAGTCCCGCAGCCGCAGGTTTTGCTGGCATTAGGATTTGAAAAAGTAAATCCACGATTATCAAGTCCATCATGCCAATCGATCTCCATTCCCAACAAATAGATCTCGTGTGCCTTTTCCATGGCACAGGGAATACCCTCTATCTCGAAGAGATGGTCTTTTTCAGTAGGAGCATCAAATCCCAGCACGTAGGTCATCCCAGAACAGCCTCCCCCTTTAACCCCTATGCGAAGACGTTGGGCAGTATTAAAGTCTGGAGCTTCCATTAGTTTTTTGATCGCCTTTACCGCACCCGGTGTAAGGGTTACAGGTAGCGTATTTATCATTTCCATACTGCAAAATTATAAAAACCTGCGATTTCGCTATACTTTTACAAAACCGAGGCTTTTAAACATGAATACAGACCTTACCATCGTTCTGCTTTTTGCTTTGCTGACACTTTGCATTGCAGGCCTACTATTTCTTAAGTTTCGGACGCCCATGGCCCCCACTAAGGACTTTCAAACCCTTCAACTTCGATTGCAAGCCTATGAGAGACTGGTTTTGCTTACAGAACGCATCTCTCTACCCCATTTGATCAGCCGTCTCAATAATCCGGTTGCAAACGCAGAAGAAATGAAGGCCCTCCTGATCGAGACGATCAAACAAGAGTTTGACTATAACAGCACCCAGCAATTATATGTCAGTGCCACCGCATGGGAAGCTGTTCGCAATTTCAAAGAACAAAATATATTATTTATCAACCAGGTAGCAGCTACGCTGGGCTGGCAGGCTACGGCTCTTATGCTCAATAAAAAATTATTAGAGCTTTTACTCTCTCAACAGGAGCAACCCTTGCAAGACATTGTCAAGGATGTGTTGAACAAAGAGGCTAAACAGCTGATGAGCTGACCATATTCAAGTAAATGGATAAAGACAACCGTCATACCGACTCTTCGATCCCCATAAAGCCTGTCTATACAAAACAAGACCTGCCCGAGACCGACCCTGGTCAGCCCGGATCGTTTCCGTTCACCCGGGGCGTACAATCCGATATGTATCGGGGCAAGCTGTGGACCATGCGTCAATATGCGGGATTCTCTACGGCTGCCGAAAGCAACAAGCGGTACCATTATCTTCTCTCACAAGGCGTGAGTGGACTCAGTGTGGCTTTTGACCTGCCCACACAGATCGGATATGACAGTGATCACCCGCTGGCCGATGGCGAAGTAGGAAAAGTAGGCGTTGCTATTGACTCGATAGAGGACATGCAGGTTTTATTCGAAGGGATTCGACTCGAAGAAGTGAGCACCTCAATGACAATTAATGCAACAGGATTTATTCTACTATGACTTTATGCTGCCGTAGCAAAACAGCAAGGAGTCCCTCTTTCAAAATTGAACGGCACCATACAGAATGATATACTAAAAGAATATGCCGCCCGGGGAACGTATATCTATCCCCCAAAGCCCTCGATGCGCATTATCACCGATCTATTTGAATGGTGTAGTCATGAGGTGCCCAAGTGGAACACCATATCTATTTCGGGATATCTCATTCGAGAAGCTGGCAGTACGGCCGTACAAGAAATTGCATTCACCCTGAGTAATGGAAAGGCCTACGTGCAAGCTGCACTGGCAAAAGGCCTTGATATCAACGTGTTCGGGCGCAGGCTTTCTTTCTTCTTCAATGCACATAATAATTTGTTCGAAGAAGTGGCAAAATTCAGAGCGGCCCGTCGGATGTGGGCTCATCTGATGAAAGAAATGGGAGCCACCGATCCAAAAGCCATGATGCTTCGCTTTCATGCGCAAACAGGAGGCAGCACGCTCACCGCACAACAACCACTCAATAATATTTCAAGAGTAACAATACAAACCTTAGCCGCCGTGTTGGGTGGAACCCAATCTTTGCATACCAACGGGTATGATGAAGCATTGAGCCTTCCTACTGAAGAGGCGGCAGCCATTGCCCTACGTACTCAGCAGATCGTGGCTTTCGAAAGCGGTATAGCCGATACGGCCGATCCCTTGGCGGGATCTTATTATATTGAATCACTCACATCATCTATAGAGCAAGAGGCTTGGAAACTGATACAAACCATTGACAGTATGGGAGGCAGCGTAGCCGCTATCGAGAATGGTTTTATGCAAGAGGAGATCGCCCAAAGCGCCTATACTTTTCAGCAGCAATTGGAACAAGGTAAAAAGATTATCGTTGGGGTCAATAAATTCCAGACAACAGAAAAAAACAACACCCCTATCTTTCGTGTAGATGACAGTATCCGCGTAGCCCAAATAGAAAAATTAAATAACCTACGGCAAACCCGTGATCAACCCGCATGCCAATCTATACTATCGGCACTTCGTCAAAGCGCTGTAGATGGCACTAACATAATGCCTTTCGTGGTACAGGCAATAGAGGCAAAATGCACCTTAGGAGAAATTTCGGATACGTTGCGTGCCGTTTTTGGAGAGTACCGACAATAAAAAGAATACGCCGGATCGATTAGTTTTTTTGGCTGGCCGCGGCCCAATTATCTTTTAAACCGACCGTTCGATTAAAGACCAATTGCCCGGGTTGACTATCTCGATCCAAGACAAAGTATCCCTTTCGGATAAATTGAAACCGCTCTTGCTCATGAGCGTTTGATAACGAAGGTTCAGCATATACCTTGGGCAATGTCTTCAGCGATTGATCATTCAGGAACTGTACGAAATCGGCCGATTCATCAGTAGGATCCTCGACGCTGAAAAGCCGGTCATATAACCTTACTTCGATCGGTACGGCATGTTGCACACTCACCCAATGCAAGGTACCCTTTACATTCACCCCACTGGTATCTGACCCACTTCTGCTATTGGGAAGGTGGCTGCACCGGATCTCTTGAATTACACCTTGCGCATCTTTGATCACTTCGTCGCAACGGATGATGTAGGCACTTTTAAGACGAACCATCTGTCCAGGCGCCAAGCGGAAATATTTTTTGGGCGGTTGCTCCATAAAATCATCTCGCTCGATATATAGGGTGTTAGTGAAAGGAATCTGTCGGTGACCCCCTTCAGGATCCTCGGGATTATTCTCGGTACTGAGCCACTCCTCTCCGGTATAGTCTGTCAAAACGAGTTTAACGGGGTCAAAAACCACCATTCGCCGCAAAGCGATCTGGTTAAGGTGCTCG
>Ga0129333_10003464_pt1 | contig 14779 bp, 24 predicted proteins | sample CPB6_08_DNA_FD_94474 | JGI IMG/M metagenome (GOLD analysis project Ga0129333, IMG submission 94474) | Freshwater to marine salinity gradient microbial communities from Chesapeake Bay, USA - CPBay_Sum_0.6_0.8_DNA | ecosystem: Environmental > Aquatic > Marine > Coastal | place: USA: Chesapeake...
AGCGGTTACAACAGCAAACAAAAGATTGCCTAACCTATCCACAAACACAATCCATCCCATGCATTACGTCACTCTAGCTCAACACGATTCAATCCTTCAGGAAGCGCGATTCATCGGTCCTTTCACTAACTATGAAGACGCAAAAGACTACGCTGACGATGAAAACCACAAGCTAAGTCTGCGAGGGATTCCATCCTGGGTTGCCTCCTTTTATGTCACTGACTAACACCCAAAGCTCCGGTTAACAGCCGGGGCTTTTTTAGTGCCCACAAATTCACAATCACATGCACATGGACGCACCACAAGACATCTCCATGAACAACCCATACATGGACCCATGCGATGCACCTTGGACCAATGAATATTGGGAAAGTCGTAAACCTAAATGGTTAGAAGATGACGAGTCAGATGAATGGCTCTTAGAAGATGCACTGTTTGGTGTCATCTAAAACCCAAACATTACCACAAGGACGTACACCTATGCCACCAAGGGGACGCAAGGTAGGACCACAAAAGAGCAGCATCTTTGCGGGAAAGCATGTACCAAAGCGACAAACATTCCCTGAATGGATGTTAGCGCAAGAACGTGCCAAAGCAGAAGCTGCCAAACGTGTGGGACATCAAGTCACATGAAAGCAAACATTCATGCCATTCTCACTGACTGTATTGAACGTGCAATCAATCATGCCCTGATCAATCATGATGGGGACATTGAACACAAGGATGGACTGCAACAACGTCTGGAGAATGAGATCTGGTTGAACCTTGATCAATACTTTTTCTTCGATCAAGTATGGACGAGGTGACGCTTACATTCACAACAGAAGAACTCACGCTACTGCGTAACACATTACGACTCAGATCTGCCTACAAACCCTATGGGGAAATATTGGGGCATGTGATCTGGAAACCTTACATGGACACCTTATTGCACAAACTCGAATCTGCACTTCATGACTGAACCCAAGGACACAGATTGGATGATCCTCAATGCAATCGATTGTTGGTTGCATTACTTCCCTGATCACCCAAGGACTGAGCAATACAAAGAGCTCCGTCAACGCTTCGAGAAACCCATACAAGAGCCTGCTAAAGAAAAGGAAATAGAACCCCAAACTCCTCGCCGTCAGGCCAATACCGGTAAATCCCAACCCACCACCCGCAAAGCATGACCCTCACAAGGCCATTGCCAAAGGTCTACGAAGTGACCTTAAGTTCAGGCACTAGATACTTGCTAGCGCCCGACTCAGAGACTGCTGCATGGTCAGCCCTTGAGTTGTCCCATGAACGCAATGACAAACTGTTAAATGTAAAGCAATGCGATGAGTGGTAAGTATTTCCCCAACAACTACGAGTCTTTTAAGAACGCACCAGACGACGCCTTCATCCCTCACACCTTTGAGGAAGTCATGACCTGGAAAGTCGCTGGATGGGAACTGCCGGACTCGGTGTGTTGTGTGATCCGCGTGTCCAACCTTAAGAGCAAAAAGGTTGAGGAGCTGGTGTATCAACGCCACAAATCAGCCCAGAAGAAAATCGACCAACTGCTGCGGGAACCAGACATCGAGTTTGTTGTCTGTGACCACGAAGCCATCCACCACCTAACCCCTTGCGATGAGTAACACCACCTACGAGCGCCGTCTCCAACAACTGATCGAGGAACTTATGCAACATCCGCATCGACATGAGCTTGCTGCCTTGATGCAGGAGCAGCTTGCCGATGATACGTTTGTACTTCCAACGAAGCAGTCGTGATGCTATTCGCTGCCGGGCCGCTGTACCTTGGCCTCAAATCTGACGCATTTTGGGATTTTTGGGTCGAGCGAGACACGTTATGTGTCCACCTTGGCAACGTTTGTCTAGAGTGGGACTGTTGCACCCGCTCACTTGGATCCACTCCGCCGTCAACGCACCAACCCACAGATCGAGCGGCTGCTCAAAGCCATCAACCTGCTGCGGGTTCTGGATAGGGAAATGCCCGCGTCGGTGATTGCCACCTTTCTCTATGTGGCAAGCCATGACAACTGCCACAAGCAGGCCATGGAAGAGGACATCAATCAAACCGTGGCATCAGGCAGTCGCAACACCGACTGGCTGGCCCAATACCACCGGCTCAACAAGCCAGGGATGAACCTCATCACCAAAGAGCAAGACCCGACCAACCGCCGCAGGTTGGTGCTGCGTCTGACCCCCAAAGGGAAAGACCTTGTCAACCAACTGGAAGACATCCTCTATGGAGATCAAAACCTGGGGCCAAGCCCTTGACTACACCTTCTCAACGCGCCACAGCTGGCGCCACGGCCCTGGCCGCAAGACCGCAGCCATCAACTCGGGCCACTTCACCCGCATGCGGGGACTCTCGTTCCCGGTGGGCAAGATCACCCAACCGATCCTCAGCCAGGTCTCGATTGAGCTGGAGGAGGAGGGCAAAAGCGATGCCACCATCAACCGGGTGGTCTCAGCGGTGAGCACCGTGCTCAACCACTGCTCCTTTGATGGCTTGATTGCAGCGCCGCCCAAGTTCAGGCGCCGCAAGGAATCAGAGGGCCGCATCCACTTCTTCAGCAAAGACGAGGTGGAGCAGCTCTGCCAAGCAGCCTGTGATCCCTTCGAGCGGGGTGATCTGGCCGACATCATCCGCGTGGCGGCCTACACCGGCATGCGCGAGGGCGAGCTGCTCAAGCTCAAGGCCAAGGACATCGACCTGGGGCTCAACGTGATCCATGTGGGCGGACGCCCGGATGTGGTCACCAAAGCCGGGAACTACCGCAGCATCCCGATCCATCCCCAGATCCAGTCGATCCTGGCCAAGCGCATTGAGCTGGCCCCGGCCAATGTGGCGGTGCTTGGTGATGATTGGGCCAACAAAGATCAGCTGTACCGCAACTTTGTCAAGGTGCGCCAATTTATTTGGAGAGCCGACAAAGAGGCCTATGTCTTTCACACCCTGCGCCACTCTTTTGGCACCTGGGCGGTGGAAGCAGGCGTCCCGCTGATCACACTCAAGGAGCTCATGGGCCACAAGCGCATCGAAACGACGCTGCGCTACTCCAAGGTCACCGACCAGGCCCGCACCGATGCGATCAACCGCATCTAACCTGCTCTAAGCGCGACTAGTACCCCCTGTGATAGGCTCCTACCGCAGCGGGCAAGACCCAGTTCTCACTGAGTCCAATCGCTGGAATCCCCACGCGGATGTGGCGGAATTGGTAGACGCGCTAGTTTCAGGTTCACTCGCGTAAAGAATCCTTGAGTGGAAAGGCCAGCTCTTCGGGGCTGGCTTTTCTTTTGCTGACACCCATCCACTTAAGGATGGGTCTATTTCCTGGTTCTAACTCGCATTCTCATTGTCTGACTGCCTATGCCAACCCCCGCTCAAATCGATGAGCAGATCCAATTGGAACGAGAACAGATTCGACAAGGGCTACAGAAGCTGCACACCAACACCCGCCAATTAGAGGAGCGGAGCTATGCCAGCGCATCGGTGTATGGCATCACATCCATCGAGACCCTGATTCCCAAGGTTGCGGAGCGGATTGATGCCACCAACAAGCGCATCCATGAGGGACATGTTGGTCGCTCCTTCAAGGAGATCCACCAGTACCTGGCCCCCTTGGAAGCCGACGCCGCTGCTGCCATTGCCACCAAGGTCACCTTCGACAAGGTGTTCAGCGTCAAGCCGGTCAACAGCCAGGTGCAGAACGTCACAGACTCAATAGGACACGCTATTGAGAATGAGTGCATGCTCAGGCACTACGAGGCCAACGTTCCTGGCCTATTGCGGGTGCTCAAGGAGAACTACTGGCACCGCTCCATCGGAACCCAGCAGAAGGTCAAGGTCATCAGCACCTTGATGAATCGCTATGAGGTGCCGCATTGGCAGTCCTGGGGCCGCATGAACCGGGTTCGTCTGGGTGGGTGGTTGCTGGACTGCATCTGCGAGGCCTCCCACTGGTTTGGGGTTGAGACCAGGCAGGAGGGAAGGAAGACGGTCAACTACGTCGTGCCGACCCCTGCGTTCTTGACGATCAAAGAAGAAGTCATGGCAACCGCTGAGCTGTTCAGCCCATTGGCCTGGCCGATGCTGGTGGAGCCCAACGACTGGAGCAACAGCTGCCAGGGGGGATACCTGCTGAACGAGGTGATGAAGGGCCATCACATGGTCCGCCGGGGCGACCCCTGCCGTATACAGGGGGAAACACCCATCGAATTTTTGAACACGATTCAGAAAGTGGCTTACCGCCTCAACCCTTTCATTGTTGAGGTTGCAGAAGCGCTGTTAGAGCAGCGCATTGCAGTCGGTAAGTTCATCCCGATTGTCGAGGTGCCCCTGCCACCGAAACCGGTGGACATTGCAGACAACTATGACTCCCGCAAGGCGTACCGCAGAAAGGCTGCGGAGGTGATGAACATCAACGCCCAAGCTTTCCGTCGTTCATGCCGCACACGCATGACGATGAATGCTGTTGAGATCTTCAAAAACCGAGAGAAATTCTACATCCCATGGTCGTTTGACTACCGGGGTAGGGCCTATCCGATCCCAGCGTTCCTGACACCACAGGACACAGACTTTGGCAAGAGCCTGCTGCGTTTCCACGAGGAGTCGTACATGACACCAGAGGCGGAGGAGTGGTTGGCCTTTCAGGTCGCCACCACCTATGGCCTGGACAAAGCGACGATGGATGAGCGTCTGTCTTGGACGCTTCACAATCACAACTTAATCAGCCGCATTGCCACCAACCCACTGGATACTATTCCTGAGTGGGAGGCTGCAGAGGAGCCTTGGCAGTTCTTAGCTGCCTGTGAGGAGTACTACCACTGCGTCATTGCTTGCGACCGTCATCACACCGGGTTAATGGTGGCTACCGATGCCACCTGCTCAGGTCTACAGATCCTCGCTGGATTGGCCCGTGATGCCTCTACAGCACGTCTTGTCAACGTGTTGCCAGGTGATAAGCCTCAAGACGCTTACAAGGTCATTGCGGAGGCTGCTAGGCCCCATGTACCGGAGTCGGTTCAACCCCACATGGATCGCAAGGTGACCAAGCGCACCGTGATGACCGTCCCCTATAACGCCAAACCATTCTCCAACCGTGGCTACATCCGGGAAGCGTTGAAGGAGAAAGGAGTCGAGATCGAAAAAGAGGATCTCACTGCCACCGTCAATGCGGTTAGAGACGCGATGAATCGCATCGTGCCTGGTCCCATGCAAGTGATGCGTTGGATTGAGCAGGAGGTCGCCACTGCGATCAACAACGGAGCCACCAAGCTCACCTGGACAACCCCATCGGGTTTTGTTGTTAATCAAAAGCTGATGAAGCGCGACCTGAAGAACGTGGAACTGCAGCTCCTAGGACGCTGTCAGATCAAAGTGGCTGTTGGGGACACCGATGAGGTGGACCTGAACCACCACAAAAACGCCACAGCTCCCAACCTGATCCACTCGCTGGATGCCTCGCTTCTCCACTTATCAACCTTGAGGTTCAATGCTCCCATCGCGTTGATCCACGACTCAGTGCTTTGCAGAGCTACTGATATGGGAAACCTATCCACATTGGTAAGGGAAACCTATATGCACTTGTTTGCAGAGCACAACTACCTAAAGGATTGGGCCAACCAAATTGGTGCCCAAACTGAACCACCAATCATCAACACACTGGAACCCCAGTCGGTGATTGAATCCACCTATTTCTTTTGTTAATGGCTAATACAATTTATGTGACCCAAAAGCCTGTGGTCCTGGACGGATATCAGGCCGTGATGAAGCCAGGCAAGTTTGGCTACTCACTGTCTGCAATTGTCGAGGACGAGTCGTTGATTGAACGCCTCGAACAGGACCGGGAGGAGGCACTGAAATGGTGTGAATCGAAGCTCAAGAATCCCAAACGAGCTACGAAAAAACCAGAACCCTGGGAGGAAGTAGAAAAGGGCAAATACCAGCTGAAGTTCTATTGGAAAGACAACACGCGACCCTCTGTGGTCGACTCAGAGGGGACACCCGTCACGGATGAAGCGACCCCCCTGTTTGGAGGAGCACAGGTCAAGCTGGCGTTCCGTCACAAACCCTATGTGATGGAGTCGCTGGCAACGTATGGCACCTCCTTGAAGCTTGTGGGAATTCAAATCATCTCGCTGAAGACATCGGCTGGTGTCGATACAGGTGACTTGGATGACACTGAAGTCGCTGCCATCTTTGGTCAAACTCAGGGATATAAGTCAAACGATCCCAACGTCACTCCGACTCCTGAGGCAGACGACGACGAGTTCTGATGAAGTATCGCTCAGGCTTGGAGCAGCAGGTCGCTGATCTGCTCTCCAGCTTGAAGGTGAAGTTTGAATATGAATCAACGAAAGTCCCATACATCCTGCAATGCAACTACACCCCTGACTTTCTTCTACCGAACGGTGTCTTCCTCGAGACCAAAGGTCGGTTGACAACTGATGACCGTAGAAAGATGTTGGAGGTAAAGCGGAGCAACCCTGACCTAGATATTCGCTTCGTCTTTCAAGCACCATATAACAAGATCAATAAGAACTCAAAGACTACCTACGCAGCCTGGGCTGAGAAGCACGGGTTTCGATGGTGTGCCTTCCATTCCATCCCCATTGACTGGCTTACATGATCTCTGAACACAAGTACGGAACAGCCGAGTTTTACGCAGAACAGTTTTCGGACTTTCTTGCTGATGCTCAAGCTGATGACCCCAAGTATGGTGACAATCTTGTCAAAGGCTTTCTACTCGCCATTGATGAATGGTGTGATTACCACAGCGCACAAGTAGATGAATACAACCGACTCAGAGAGCGAGTTCGTAAGGCACTTACCGTGTAATCACTGTGGGTCATCGGATGCAAATTCCTTGTACTCCGATGGCCACACTTATTGTTTTGCATGTAACACTTACGACCATACAGAGGACGTTGTTCACAATCACAAAATGGCCACCCATGTCCAAATCCAAGGTTCAGCAGAGCGACTACCCAAGCGACGACTCTCTGAAAAAACCTGCCAAAAATACAAAATCTATCGAGATGGAGACGTTTTACGCTTCTATTATTTCGACAGCGCTGGAATCCTTAAAGGCTGCAAAGTAAAAACTAAGTCAAAGGACTTCAGTTATGAAGGAGAAGTACCAGGCACACTCTTTGGACAACATTTGTTTCCCGCCACTGGAAAACGAGTCGTCATTACAGAGGGAGAACTCGATGCGGCTTCATGTTACGAAGCTATGTCGGGCTGGCCGATGGTTTCTTTACCTAGCGGTGCCGCTGCGGCACGGAAATCGATTCAACGGGCTCTCCCCTGGCTCCAGGGTTATGAGGAGATTGTCCTGTTCTTCGACAATGACGAGGCAGGCCGTAAGGCGACGGAGGAGGCAGCAAGCGTATTGCCACCGGGCAAAGTCACGATCGCTTGCATACAAGGCGATTACAAAGATGCGTCTGACGCCCTCTCTGCCAATGACGCTGAGGCGATTTGTCGCGCTATTTGGGACGCAAAACCTTACCGTCCAGATGGGATCGTTGAAGGGTCATCTCTCCTCGAGCTAGTCACAACTCCATCACCACCCTCCGATCATGACTACCCATTCCGGGGTCTACAAGATAAATTTCACGGGATTCGATACGGAGAGCTTGTTACGATTACTGCAGGATCTGGCATTGGTAAATCCTCATTCTGTAGAGAGCTGGCAACTCACCTTCTCAGTGCCGGAGAACGAGTTGGATACCTGGCTCTCGAAGAGTCAAATCGCAGGACAGCTCTCGGACTGATGTCCGCTGCTGTTGGTAAATCTCTTCATTTAGGTACGCATGAACGATCTACTCTCACCGAAGCTTATCAAGAGACTCTTGCTAACTGGAATCTCTTTCTTTTCGATGGCTTTGGTTCTTATGATCCTGATCTCATCTACAACCGAATTGAATACTTGGCAGCAGGTCTTGATGCGAGGGTCATCTTTCTAGATCACCTATCAATTCTGCTGAGTGGTCTTGATGGTGATGAGAGACGGATGATTGACACGACCATGACCAAGCTTCGTTCACTGGTTGAGCGAACTGGCGTGGCGATGTTCTTGGTATCACATCTACGCCGAACATCAAATGACAAGAATCACGAAGAGGGAGCTCGGGTCACTCTTGGGCAGCTCCGGGGAAGTGCAGCAATTGCACAACTCTCTGACGGAGTTATTGCACTTGAGCGAAACCAACAGTCCTCATCTGAGGGAAATAGTACAACAGTGCGAGTGCTTAAGAATCGCTATTCAGGCGAGGTTGGCATCGCTTGCAAGCTGAGCTACGACCTATCCACTTGTAAGTTTATCGAAAGTGAAGCTGAAGAAGAATTCAACACAAACCCAGACTTCTGACCAGCCATGGGATGACTGTCCTGATCCTTGGAATCTTCAGGGACGACTGCCTATGACACCTGTTTGGAAAGATCCTGAAAAAGCAAAAGAACGTCGGGATCGAGCATTCAATTACTTAGGTCAGTTGGAACGGCCTAAGCCTCCAACTGCTGAAGCAGTTGCCAAAGCTCAATTCAAAGACAAGACCTATCAATGGGTCAGCAAATGAATTTGGTTTTTGATATCGAAACGGACGGTCTATACGATGATGTTACCTGTGTCCACTGTATTGGCATCCACGACCTCGATGCTAACGAGACATACGTGTACAACGACCAAGGGAGTGCTCAGCCGATTACGAAAGGCGTACAACTACTTGAGGACGCCAGTTCCATCATCGGTCATAACATTATTGGTTACGACATTCCTGTTTTACGGAAGCTATTTCCCTGGTTCAATCCCAGTGGTGTTGTTGTGGATACTTTGGTTCTTAGCCGCTTGTACCACAACGATATATTAAAGATCGATCAAAAGAAACGATTCAAGCACATGCCATTGCAGCTACATGGCAGGCATTCGCTTGAAGCCTATGGGTATCGATTGAAGGAATACAAGGGATCCTTTAGTAAAACAACTGACTGGAAAGAGTGGTCACAAGATATGCAGGACTACATGCTCCAAGACGTAATCGTAACACAAAAATTATGGCAACACTTCCAGCCCTACCTGAGTGGGTCACGTTAGAGCATCAGGTTGCTCAGATACTTGTAGATCAAGAACTACATGGATGGTATTTTGATGAGCCATCTGCACGGGAACTTGAATGTTCTCTCCGCAGAGAGCTACACACACTTACTGACGTACTTCGGGACAGGCACCCTTTCGTTGAAGGGTCAGTCTTCAATCCAAAAAGACCTAACAAAACACAAGGTTATTTCACAGGCTGTGAATCAACACGACTGAAGGAGTTCAATCCTACTAGTCGGGACCACATTGCTTGGGTCATGAAAACATTTTACGGCTGGACGCCTACCGAATTCACAGATAAGGGAAAGCCAACCGTTGATGAAGTAGTCCTTAAAGACATTGGGAGCCCAATCGCCTTGGACTTTCTTCGTTGCTTAGAACTGACAAAGCAACTAGGGATGTTGACCGAAGGAGTCAATGCCTGGTTGAAGCTTGTCAAAACAAATCGAATACATCACCACTGCTCAGTGGCTACCAACACTCATCGGTGTGCTCATCGTAAGCCAAACCTTGCTCAGGTTCCAAGTGAGCATGAGTTTAGAAAACTATTCCGTGCTAGCCCTGGTCTTGTCATGGTTGGTGCTGACCTTGCAGGTATTGAGCTGAGGATGCTTGCTCATTACTTGGCTCGATATGACAACGGTCGGTACGGGGACATCCTTCTCAACGGTGACATTCACCAAGAGAACGCGGACAAAATTGGAATTAGCCGTCGCCTAGTTAAGACAGTTACCTACGCATTTTTGTATGGAGCAGGTGATCAAAAGATCGGACTCAGCTATGACCCTCAACTTTCGGAAGAGAAAGCTAGAGCCAAGGGTGCTGAGATACGCCAGGCTTACATGGATGCAATTCCTGGATTGCAGAAATTGGTTGAAGCGGTTAAGCGTAAGGCAAAGGAACATGGTTACGTCAATGCTATTGACGGTCGCCGCATTGCTTGTGACGGCCCTCACAAGGCTTTGAACTATCTATTGCAAAGCTCTGCTGGAGTAATTGCCAAGAGGTGGATGCACCTCACAAATAACCAGCTAGCTCCAATGAAGGCGAAGCAGTTAGCGTTTGTTCACGATGAGCTGCAATATGAATGTCCGCCTGAATCAGCACTAGAACTACAACAACTCCTTGAACAATCTGCAATACAGGCAGGGGAGTATTACGGGCTTAGAATTCCAATTGCTGCCGAAGCCAAGCAAGGAGCAAATTGGAGCGAAGTGCATTAAATGTGAAGCGTATAAATCGTTAGACGCATTTGATCATTATCAAACAGGAGGAGGCAGAAGGAACACCTGTAGAGCATGTCGTAGCGAAATGGCAAAGCTTCGTTCACGACTGAGAAAAAGAAACCCTACTCCTACCCCTGGTCCGTGTCCCATCTGCTCAACATATACAGAGGTATGGATTCTGGATCACTGCCATACATCAGACTCATTCAGAGGTTACATCTGCGATAGATGCAACCGTGGACTGGGCTGCTTTGGTGATAATCCAGAAAACATAAGAAAAGCTCTGCTGTACCTATCCACTAGCGTAGATGCCACCCAATAAGCGCACATCAAAAACAGCAATAGCCCAGAAGAAATTTCAGTCGAGGGCAAGATTCAAACACACGAAACAAGGTCAAGGAAAAAGAAGTTTGGCTTCTCATGGGAGGAAGCTTTCAAGGGGACAAGGAAAATGAGTCTTCTTATTGACGCTGACTTTATTGTCTATAAGTCTTGTGCTGCCAATGAAACTGAGATTGACTGGGGTGATGATGTCATCACAGTAACCAGTAGATTCAGTGATGCCTATGAGATGGTAGAACGAGAACTTTACTCAATTGCAAATGACCTTGGCTGTTTCGACGATACTATTCTTTTTTTCTCTGATACTGCTAATTTCCGCAAAACTCTCTCACCCGATTACAAAGGACACCGCAACCGCAAGAAACCTTGTGGATACCGACGAGTAATTAACAAACTTAAAGAAGAGTATAACGTCGTCATCATGCCAGAGATGGAAGCGGATGATGCGATTGGAATCCACGCGACTCGTTATCCAGGGAATGTCATCTGCTCACCTGACAAGGATATGAGACAGATCCCAGGTGAACTCTATGATCTTACCAACCCAGTTGTAACGATCACTAAAGAAGAAGGTGATCGGTGGCATTACATCCAAACGTTGGCTGGAGATCAGACAGACGGTTACTCAGGTGTGCCTGGCATTGGCATCAAAAGGGCGGAAGCTCTTCTAGATGGGCAAGGGTGTAACTGGAACACAGTAGTCAAAGCATTTGCTGAGAAGGAACTTGATGAGAGTCATGCGCTTCTTAATGCACGTCTAGCCAAGATCCTTCAAGTGGACAACTATGACCTTTCTGAACAAACAATCATCCTTTGGGAACCCTCCACCTCCTCCAGTTCTGGAGATGACGATGGAGCAGCAGTTCAAGCTGCGACAAATTGAAGATGCACTGAGGCATCCTGAGTCTGCTAAGGAAGATATTATTACGGTCTTCATGGCTCTCCAACGGCAGACTTTCTGCCTCACTAATTCACTCAACAACCTTCTAAAGCATTGGCCACGAGAAGCACCCACATCGAAGGACCCGGATACTATCGCAGGGGTAAGGTTGAAGTATGGGACTTCATCCGAGACCAAGGACTGAATTACCACCTAGGCAATGCAATCAAATACATCTGCCGTGCTGGGTACAAGGAAGACAAGATCAAAGATTTAACAAAGGCAATCCACTACTTACAGAACGAGCTTGAAAACGAGATCCTTCATAAGCGACCAAGCCCAGGAGTTCAGGAGAAGTTTCCGGGTCAAGAACAGTACGAGCAGAGTTTCACGGACTGGGCAGAAGAATTTGATCGTTGAAGAGTTCAAGGAGTTCCTTGATGCTGACAACGAGATGTACTTGATGGGTCAAAAAGATAAAGCCCATTGCCTAAAAGAGCTAGCAGATCTGGTCTATGTCTGCTACCAGTACGCAATGAATATGGGGTGGGATTTAGACGAAGCCCTTAACCGTGTTCATCGCAGCAATATGACCAAGCTCGATGAAGACGGCAACCCCATTTATCGAGACGATGGAAAGGTTCTCAAGGGACCTAATTATGAACCACCTAACCTTAACGATTTAGTATAGATGTCAACCGCTAACAAAGAAGTAATCGCTCGCACCGGTCGTGTGCAGAGTTGGATTGATGATCCTACCTCACGACTTCCAGTGTCCTGCACCGTCTTTGTGGTGGAGGATGAGATGGAGGGACCAAATGGAATTGAAGCATCCTGGCGTTTTGTTTCCCACGCTCTCCGCTACGGAGCTGGCGTGGCTGTTCATCTATCGAAGCTACGACCTAAGGGATATCTAAACGGCAAGGGATTGGTTGCGTCTGGTCCAGTCTCCTTTGCCAAGATTTATTCCACTCTCAATGAGATCCTGAGGCGTGGTGGTGTCTATAAGAACGGAGCTGTAGTTTGTCACCTCGATCTGAACCATCCAGATGTTCTTGACTTCATTCAAGCAAGTCGAACCGAGCTTCCCTGGGTCAAGAGGTGCGTCAACATCAACCCCTTCTGGTGGCACAACGTCACTACAGAAGTGAAGGAAGCACTGCTACAAGGAATCCGTCAAGGGGATATTTGGTTGAACAAAACCAAAGTAGATCACAATGGTAAGCGTATCCGTGGAAACGTCTGCTTAGAGGTCTACCTGCCCTCTAGAGGCACCTGTTTGCTGCAGCACATCAACTTGGGTCAATGCGAAGTCGAAGACCTTGTACCGGCCTTTGTAGACGGTATGGCGCAACTCTGTTCACTACATGCCAAGACGGGAGTAGGAGATTCGGGTGAGTACCTATCTCCTGCGACTGACCGTCAGGTTGGACTTGGGATGCTTGGCCTTGCCAACCTCTTGCGTAGGTACAACGTAACCTATAAGGAGTTTGGTGAAGCACTGGATGCTGTCAGCAAAGGTGTTGACTACAAAGAGACACCAGCTAAAGCACTGGTCCATGAACTGCAGTTGGCTATTAACACAGCTGCTCAGGTAGCTAGGGCAAACGAGATGGAGCGTGCATTTGCAATTGCTCCAACGGCTTCCTGTAGTTACCGTTACAAAGATTTGGACGGGTACACCACCTGTCCCGAAATTGCTCCTCCCATCGCTCGTCAGGTTGATCGTGACTCAGGCACCTTTGGTGTTGAGAGCTTTGATTACGGACCTGTTGAGATTGCCTCAGACGTTGGGTGGGAGGATTACAAAAAAGTCGCTGATGGCATCGTAAGGATGCTTGATAGCACGGGACTTCTTCATGGTTATAGCTTCAATAGTTGGTCCGATGTGATCACCTACGATGAAGCGTTTATCGAAGAGTGGTTAGCTTCACCGCAAACCTCCCTTTATTATTCGCTTCAGGTAATGGGTGACACGCAAGACAAGACCAACGCATACGCTGCCTTGGATCAGTCAGAAGTGGATGCCTACCTGGAGTCACTTCTAAAAGATCCTGCTCCACAGTGTAATTGCGGCGAATGAATCCCTATCAGAAACTCTTAGAACGTAAAAGAACCTGGACACCTGTTCAAACTACAGCAGGCAAGCTTGCTGAAGGCTCAGAGGAAACCATCTATCGAGCTTTGGCAATCCGCCACATGGAACTTCCTGTAGGCGAATTTATCAATGAAGCGTTAAAGAATGAAGTACCAGAGAGCTCAGTATCTTTACTGCGATCCAACATCCAGGATGAAGAGAAGCATGATCTTGCACTCTCTTATATCGCCAACGCTATCGGCACTGATGAAAAGGCTGAAGCAGAAGCGATCCGCCTCAGAGACGCCTGGATTGCTCATCCAGATCATACGGTCCTCAAAGCAATGGTGGCCGAACGTGCGATCTTCTTTGTGCTCCTCCCGTTCTTCCGCTTTAACGGTGATGCTGGTCTACGAACAGTATCCGCCGACATCAGTCGGGATGAACAGGTCCACGTAGCTTGCAATAGTTTGATTTGTCAGGAACTCAACCTGACAGTTAGCCCATCGTTGGACAAGCTTCGCAAGGCAACAATCAATTGGGTGATGGAACCACTCCAACGCTCAACCAACAAATATCTGGACAAAAAATTTTGGCTGGATTCGAGTGACTCGTTGATGTACTCAGGCAAAGCCGAAGGGCTGTTTGAGACACAACGTGCTCGTATGCCAGCGTTCTTTGAACATGCAAATCCTAACCTCCCACAGTACGCTTAACATTGGCCTAACTGTGGAACGACTTCTAGAAGAACTAGAAGATCTCTACCCAGCATTCAATCCAGCACCTGATCAACCCAACAACGTCATTATGTTTAGGGCTGGTCAACGCAGTGTGGTCGATTGGATTATATCAAGAATTACCGACGAGGAACTTTAATTATGTGTGGTGGTGGTGGTGACGGTGGAGCAGGAGCAGCACGAGCTGCAGCTGCTGAAGCATCGGCACGATATGAACGAGAACTAGCACAAGTCGAAGCACAAAACCGTGCGACTATTGCAGCAATGAAGCAGCAGTACACGCCACCTCCGGTGGACACGATGGCTACTGTTGATTCAAGCAATCAAGGCGTCAAGCCTAAGAAGTCCAGTAAGTCATCGACCTACGATGCAAACACTGGTAAGGATTCATTGAAGATCCCCCTAAACACGGGAAGCACTTC
>Ga0129333_10003465_pt1 | contig 14778 bp, 12 predicted proteins | sample CPB6_08_DNA_FD_94474 | JGI IMG/M metagenome (GOLD analysis project Ga0129333, IMG submission 94474) | Freshwater to marine salinity gradient microbial communities from Chesapeake Bay, USA - CPBay_Sum_0.6_0.8_DNA | ecosystem: Environmental > Aquatic > Marine > Coastal | place: USA: Chesapeake...
CTGGGCGGCCTCGATCTCCGCCGTCGCCGCCTCCAGCCGCTGCTTCGCCGCGGCCACGGCGGCCTCGATTTCGGCCAGCCGCTTCCGCTGGCCGGGCGTGGGCATCGGCACGCCACCTTCGGTCTTCAGGATCGGCTCCTGGATGTCGGCGAAGAACGCTCCCAGCGCGTAGAAGTCGCGCGTTGTGATCGGGTCGAACTTGTGGTCGTGACACTGCGCGCAACCGGTCGTCTGGCCGAGCCACACCGTGCCGATCGCCCGGACGCGATCGGTCAGCATCCGCGCCTCGTAGTCCTTCGACTGGGCGCCTCCCTCCTCCGTGGTCAGCAGCAGGCGATTGAAGGCCGAGCCGGTGCGGGTCGAGTCGTCGGCGTCCGGCAGCAGGTCACCCGCCACCTGCTCGATGCTGAACCGGTCGAACGGCTTGTTGTCGTTGAAGGACGCGATCACCCAGTCGCGATAGGGCCAGATGTTCCGCGGGTTGTCGCTGTGGTAACCGATCGTGTCGGCGAAACGCACGACGTCGAGCCAGGCGATCGCCATGCGCTCGCCGTAGTGCGGACTGGCCAGCAGCCGCTCGACCAGCTTTTCGTAGGCGTCGGGAGACGGATCCCGCTCGAAGGCCTCGACCTCCTCGGGCGTGGGCGGCAGGCCGAGCAGGTCGAACGACAGGCGGCGGATGAGCGTGCGGCGATCGGCCTCGACCGCGGCCTCGAGGCCCATCTGTGCCAGCCGGCGGCGCACCAGATGATCGATGGCCCGCGCGCCGGCGGGCACCTCCGGCTTCCGTGGCGGCTCGTAGGCCCAGTGCCGCGTGTATTCGGCACCCGCGGCGATCCAGCGCACGAGCAGTTCCTTCTGCCGGTCATCGAGTCGCTTGTGCGAGTCGGGCGGCGGCATCAACTCGTCGGGATCGGAGGACCGGATCCGGCCCACGAGCCCGCTCTCCTCGGGCTTGCCCGGCACGATCGCCCCGGCCGCCACGGCCTCGTCGCGGACGTCGAGACGCAGGTCGGCCTTGCGGTTGCCCGCGTCGGGGCCGTGGCAGGCGAAGCAGTTGTCAACGAGCAGGGGCCGGATGTCGCGGCCGAAATCGATGTCGGCTGCCGCAGCCGGGAGGCAGGCCGTCGCCAGGAGCAGAGCCGACAGCGAAACCTGCGAACGGGCCATGGATGCCTTTCCCGGCGCGGGATCGTCGGCCGGCGTCATGCCGCGGGCGCGGCCCCGCGACTTCATTACGGTTCTCATCGGCCTGCGGAACCAGGAAATTGTTATCCACCCTGCCGGGGGTTGCAAACGGTTCGCAACTCCCCTGCGGCGCAGGGGACGCAAAACACCGCCAGCGCCGCACCCCACGCAGGTTCTCCGGCCAGCAGCCCCAGAAGCGGCCAGGCCACGAGCCCCGTGCGGGCCACCAGCGCCTTGGTCGGTGCGAACCAGAGGCCGGCGGCGAATGCGGCCTCGAAGGCGACGATCGCGTGGCTGACCAGATTCAGCAGGTACTCCGAGCCCCGGAACGCCGCGGTCACGTCGACGAACCGCGACTCGGGCCGGGCCACGAGCCACCATGCGGCCGTGCCATCCCACCACACGTCACCCTTGAGCTGGGCGAGGAGCGCCGCGGCGGCGATCACCGAGGCGTGCACCTGGAGGAGGCCGAGCGAGATTCGGGCCCAGGCGGAGGGCTCGGATCGGGGCCGGCCGCGCCAGTCGGCCACCCAACGGTCGATGGACAGGCTCGCACCGCACGGCCCCACCGCCAGGCACCAGAGCAGGATCGCGAGGCAGTCGTCGGCGGCTCCAGCCAGCATCGGCCCCCGGTTCAAGAGCGACGCCCAGAGGATGGCCGCCGCGACCGCCGCCAGCCGGGTCGCACAGCCCACGAGCAATGCCGCGAAGGCCACGATGGTGATGGCGAACAGGACCCACAGTGCATTGGCCGTGGTGGCCAGATCGTAGAGCGACAGGCTGTGCCGCGGCCGCCACGCGGCGCCGCTTCCCGGCGGGATCATGCCCTGCGGACCGAACCAGGCCTGCAGGTCGCCCGTGTAACTCCACGCCAGGGCCAGGCCGAGCGCCGCCGCCAGAATGCGCACGACCGCCAGCGGCCGCGGATCGGCGGGCTCGAACCAGAACCGCATCCAGGTGGCGGCGACACCGGTGGAAAAATCCGCCGCGGTCGTGCCGGTCATGGCGCGGCCTCCGGCAGCGCGGGACGGCCCGGCCGACGCAACAGCGGCGCCACCTCGCCACGCGGCTCACTTCTCAGCAACTGCACCTCGCCGTCGACCACCCGCACCCGGGCCGCGAAAGCGCGTTCCATGCCGGGCGTGGTGTCGACGGCCGAGCGGTCGTGCATCTCGTGCCGCAACACCCGCACCATGACATCGTGCGTGGCGAGTTCGTCGCCCGCGGCCCGCCCCACGGCGGCGACCAGTTCGTCGGGGGTGTCGGGCCGGGCCAGCGCCTGGGCCAGACGTCGCCAGCGTTGGGCCCGCGCGCCGGAGAGACCGCCGGGAAGCCGCAGCGGCGGTTCGCTGCCGCCGTCATGCGGCACGATCTCGAGCACGTGGTCGGCGTCATCCGTGGCGCCGTGGGTGAGCCGCTGGTCGAACCCCAGGTCGAGCCACGCGGGCACGAGCCAGGGAGAGAACAGCCGGCCTTTGATCGTCCGCACCAGCGCCGACGCGCCGCTCGAGGAATTGCCCGCCACGCTGAGCACGAGTCCGACCAGATAGACCGCGATCGCGACCGTGATCGCAGCGCGCAGCGGCTCCGACACGCACGGGTCGAAGCCGGACGGGTGCGGGGACGTGAGGGGCGTGCGCTTCATGCGACGTGGCATCGCCGCACGCGATGCCCCTGTGAACGGGGAAAACCCTTCGGCGACCGCCGCGCAGCCCGACCGGAGGCGGCGTCGCTCGTCGCCGAGGAGAAAGTCTGCTGTGCCGCCGCCGCCGTCGCCAGCCTGAATTCCCGCGCGGCGGGTTTCCGGCTCTCGCCGCCGGCCGCGTTGACACGTGCGGCGGGGAGCGATACGGTTTCGGAGGTGAGTCACTCGCCCGCACGGGCCCGCGGATCCCGTACACCCACGGGGGATTAGCTCAATTGGGAGAGCGTCTGGCTGGCAGCCAGAAGGTCAGGGGTTCGAATCCCCTATCCTCCATTTTCCTGGGAACCATGCCCGCGGCCGAGGTGACCCCCGCGGACGTGGCGTGGCTCGACGGTCGTTTCCTGCCGCGAGCCGAGTTGAGCCTGCCCGTCGGTGACGCGGGCTTCGTGCTCGGGGCGACCGTCACCGAGCAGCTGCGGACGTTTCGGGGGCACGTCTTCCTCCTCGACGAGCACCTGCGTCGGCTGGCCGAATCACTGGCCATCGTCGGTATCGAACCGCCCCGTGCGCTCGCCGACGTTCGGGACGCCGCCGTCCGCGTGGCCGCCCACAACCACGCCCGCGCGGTGGCCGGCCACGCCGCCCCCGGTCCCGACCTGGGTCTCGTGATCTTCGTCACTCCGGGCGACCTTCCCGCGCAGCACGGCGGGCGCGGCAGCGGTCCGCGTACCGCGCTGCACACGTTTCCGCTCGCCTTTTCGCTCTGGGCCGCCGCCTATGAGCACGGCCTGTCGCTGCGCAGTGTGTCGGTGCGGCAGGTGCCGGAGGCGTGTTGGCCGCTGCGGGCCAAGGTCCGCAGCCGAATGCACTATTTTCTCGCCGACCGCGAGGCTCAGGCCGCCGAATCAGGGGCCCGGGCCGTGCTGGCCCATGGCGACGGGCGGATCAGCGAGACGTCGACCGCCAACATCGCCGTGGTCCGGGACGGCACGATCGTCTCGCCACCTCCGTCCGACGCGTTGCCGGGAGTGAGCCTGGCCTACGCCCGTGGCCTCGCGGAAACGCTCGGCATCCCCTGGCACGAGGCATCGCTGGCGGTGGACGACCTCGCCAGCGCTGACGAAATCCTGCTCACGAGCACGCCGAACTGCATCCTGCCCGCCACGCGCTTCGACGGGCGGCCGGTGGGAGGGGGCCGGCCCGGCCCCGTGTTCGCCGCGCTGTTGGCCGCCTGGAGCAGGGCCGTCGGCATCGACGTCGCCGCGCAGGCGCGAGCCGGAGCGACGGTGCCCTAGCTGTCCGTGGCGATGGTTCCGATCGCAGCCTATTCTTGATCGGCCTTCCGCACTGCCGCGCGAGGTCCTGCCTTGCTCGGTCGCACGCCGCACCCTGAACCGCCTGCTGCAGCAGCGTCGATCGGAACATTCTCCATGCCGCGACAAACCCGCATCCTCGTCTGGCTGACGGTCGCCGCCGTGGCCGTGCCCCTGCTGCCCTGGCTGGCCTGGGGCGCCCGCCTCGACCTGGCCGTGGCGGAATGGCTCGACCCGCCCCCGGCGGCCCCGCTGCTGGCGGCTCTCGAAGTGGGCATTCTGGCCGTCGACATCCTCCTGCCGGTGCCCTCGAGCCTCGTCGTCACGCTCGGCGGCGCGAGCCTGGGAATCGTGGTCGGCACGCTCTGCGCGTGGGCCGGCATGACGCTGGGCAGCCTGGCGGGCTGGTGGCTCGGACGGTTGGCCGGCGCCCGCACCCTGGCCGTGGTCGACGCACCCGATCGGGAACCGGCGGCGGGACGGCGCGGCGGCTTTGGACCGCTGGCCGTGATCGTGACGCGACCGCTGCCGCTGCTCGCCGAGGCCACGGCGCTGATGGCCGGTGCGACCGGCATGCAGGCCCGCACGTTCTTCTTCTCGGCGGCGACGGCCAACCTGGCCGTGGCCTTCGTCTGGAGCCTGGCCGGCAGCCTGGGACGCGACGCCGACTCGCTCCAGTGGGCGTTGGTCGCGTCGTTGGCCGTGCCGGTGGCGCTGACCTGGCTCGTGTCCCGGCGACGTATGCAGACGCCACCCTCCCCCGTATGATCCGCCTCGCACGCATTCGCCATCGTGCGCCGACCCGGAATGCGCTTCGTCCATGCAGGCCCTGCAGCACCTCGCCGATCTGTTTCTCAAGCTGGACGAACATCTGGCCACGACCCTGCATGCTTGGGGACCGTGGACCTACGTCCTGCTGTTCGTGATCGTGCTCTGCGAAACAGGCCTGGTGGTCACGCCCTTCCTGCCCGGCGACTCGCTGCTCTTCGCCGCCGGCGCCCTGGCCGCGCTGCACCCGCAGTCGCTGAACGTCCTCGTTCTCCTGGCCCTGCTCTCCGTCGCCGCCATCCTCGGCGACACGCTCAACTACGCCATCGGCCGCTGGCTCGGCCCCCGGGCGTTCCGCATCGACGCCTGGTTCCTCAAGCACCAGCATCTGGAACGCACGCAAGACTTCTACGCGCGGCACGGCGGCAAGACGATCGTGCTGGCCCGCTTCGTGCCGATCGTGCGCACCTTCGCCCCCTTCGTGGCGGGCATGGGCCGGATGCACTATCCGCAGTTCCTCTACTACAACGTCGTGGGCGGGATCGCCTGGGTGCTGATCTGCACCCTGGCGGGCTACTTCCTCGGCGGCCTACCGAGCGTCAAGGACCACTTCGAGATCGTGGTCGTCGGCATCGTCGTCGTCTCGGTGCTGCCCTTCGCCTGGGAACTCTGGTCCGCCCGCCGGCGTCGACCCTCGCGCTGAAAAGACTCGTTCCACCGGCAGCTACCGGAGCATCGACTCGGTCTCGTTGAAGATGCGCTCGAATTCGGCCCGCGTCCGCGAGGTGATCGCCTGCACGTCCCGGACGAGCTGATCAGGCCGGTCGTACCCCAGCAGGTGCGCCAGTCGGCGTTGCTCGTCGGGCAGCTCGGGAAAGTCGTGGCGTGCCGCCGCGTCGAGCAGTCGCAGCCGGCCCTCGATCGACCGCAGGGTGTGGTAGGCCCGCTCCAGGAAGTCGGCCCGCTCGCCCGTCAGGCACCCGGCCCGGCGCAGGGATAGCAGTGCGGCGAGCGTCTGCGTGGTGCGCAGCGACTGCTCGGCGCCGCCGTGAACGAGCTGCAGCATCTGCGCGATGAACTCGATGTCCACGACGCCGCCCGGGCCGCGCTTCAGGTTCGAGGCCCTGGCCCCCTCCTCCATGCGATGCCGCATGCAGCGGATCGACTCGACGTCATCCGCCGTCCAACGCCGGCCGTACGTGGCTCGGGCGATGATCCGCTCCGCCAGCGCCCGGGCGGCCGGGCTCCCCACCACGACACGGGCCTTGACGAGCGCCTGCCGCTCCCAGATCTGCGCCGGACCGTCCGCGGCGAAGTAGCGGGCGAATTCGGCCAGCGACACCGCGGCGGGCCCGCTCCGGCCGCTGGGCCGGAGGCGGGAATCCATCTCGTAGAGCCGACCCTGCGGCCCGAAGCGATTGAACACCTTCATCGTGCGCTGGGCGAGTTCGCCGAAAAAGTGCGCGTTGGTGGTTCCCTCGACGGTCCGGGTGCCGCGCCGGCGCAGCGACGTGCCCTCGTGGTCATAGAGGAAGATCACGTCCACGTCGCTGGCATAGTTCATCTCCCGGCCACCGAACTTGCCCATCGCCAGCACGACCGGCCCGGCGGGCACGCCCGCCGATCCCTCCTCCGCCGACCGCGGCTCGCCCAGCCTGTCCGCGAGCACCCGCTCCTCGGCCGCCACCACCCGCTGCACGAGCGCCTCCGCGATCGCCGACAGGGCGGCCGTGGTCGTGTTCGCATCCTGCTTGCCGAGCATGTCGCGCACGCCCACGCGGAGCTGCTGTGCCGCCTTGAAGGCATGGAGGATGGGATCGACATCGACCGCACCGCGGCACAACTCCGCGAGGCCCGCGTCGAGGTCGTCGGGCGTCGGCAGCCGCTCCACGAGCAGGCTGTCGAGGAGTTCGTCGACCATGCCCGGATTGGTGACCAGCAGCCGGGCCAGGAAGGGACTCGATGCGCAGAGCCGCACGGTGAGGTCGAGTGACGGCGGGTGGAAGCTGAACAGTTCCCAGAGCACGCCCTTGCCGCCCAGCGAATCGCCCACCGCCACGAGGTTCATCAGCGTGCCGTCGGGATCGGGTGTGCGGGCGATCGCGGCCAGCAGGCGGGGGGCGATGGCGGCGAGGAAGTGCCGGCAGCGGCGCGTGGACAGGAAGCGGACCTTCTCCTCGCCGAGGGCCACGAGCGCCCGATGCGCGGCCGGCACGTCGCGGAAGCCGTGCCTGGCCAGCACCTCCCGCACCACGTCGGCGTCGGGGTCGGGGTCGAGGATCAGATCCACCTCGGGCTCCGGCGTGGCATCGTCCGGGAAGGCGTCGTGGAGCAGGTGGTCGAGGATGCGCCGGTTGAGCGCCGTGGCCTCCGCCAACTCCGCCTCCAGCCGCGCACGGCCCTCCGCGCCCGTGCCCTTGCCCAGGCGCACGGCCAGGCGGGCCATCTCCTCGTCGTCGCGCGGCAGCACGTGCGTCTGCCGATCGTAGAGGATCTGCAGACGATGCTCCACGGTGCGCAGCAGCGTGTAGGTGCCCTCCAGGATGCCGCGCTCCTGGTCGGTGAGGCTGCCGATCGCCGCCAGCCCGCGGATCGCCTCCAGCGTGTTGCCCGTGCGAACCTGGGCGGAATCGCCGCCGCCCAGCATCTGCAGGAACTGGATCGTGAACTCCACGTCGCGGATGCCGCCCCGGCCGTGCTTGACGTCGGCGGTATCGGTGCCCTCGCGAAGCGCCCGCTGCTCGATGCGGCGTTTCAGCGCCTTGATGCCGCTGATGTCGGCACGGCCAAGCCAGCGTCGATACACCCAGGGCTCGAGTTCGGCGAGGAGACGACCGCCCAGGGCCGCATCGCCCCCCACACATCGGGCCTTGACCCAGGCCTGCCGTTCCCAGGTGCGGCCATACTGGTCGTAGTACTGCAGCATCGGCTCCAGCGCCAACGACAGCGGACCGGCGGCACCGTGCGGCCGCAGCCGCAGGTCGACGCGGTAGGCGGCCCCCAGATCGGCCGGGTCGGCGATCAGTCGCACCGCCTCCTGCACCACCCGCTCGCAGAACTCCTGGTTCGTGCACGGCTTCGGCCCCTCCACGCGGCCGTCGGCGGAGTGCACGAACACGAGATCGACGTCGCTGGAATAATTCAGCTCCGCGGCGCCCAGCTTCCCCAGGGCGATCGCGGCCAACGTCACGGGCTCGCCGCCGGGACCGCGCGGTAGGCCGCGCCGCCGGACCACGTCGGCGAATGCCGTTCGCACGGCCATGTCGATCACGCAGTCGGCGACGTGCGAGATCTGCGCCACCACGATCTCCAGGCGCTGCCCCTCCACGATGTCGCCAAAGGCGATGCGCAGCGTCTGCCGGCGCTTGAACCGGCGCAGGGCCCGCATCACCGTCTCCGTGTCCGCCGCGGCGCCCACCTCGGCAGCCAGCACGGCAGCCAGCGCCTCGCGCTTCTGGGGACGGCCGCGGCCCAGCCGCACGTCCTCCCAGGCCTCCGGATCGGCGATCACGATCTCCGCCAGGTAGGGACTGGCCGCGAAGATGCGCAGGAGGATTTCCAGCGCCTGGGGGTCGCGCTCGAAGAGCGTGGCCGTGGCCAGCGGGCTCCGCAGCGCCGCCATGAACCGTTCCAGGGCCACGAGCACGCGATCGGGATCCGCAACCCGCGGCAAGAGCGTTGCCAGACGGCCGGCGAGGGGCCCGAGCAGGTCGGCTGACAGCCCCGCGGCGGCCAGCCCCGACAGGCTGCGCTGCGCTGCCGCGGCATCGCGCAGGCCAGCCGTGGCAGCCCACGCCTCGACTGCCGTCGCATCGCCGAGCAACCTGCCGACGTCGATCGCCCCCGTCACCTCCGCGCCGGCAGCCGCCGCGGCCACAGGCCGCGTCGAATTGCCCCGCGGTCGCGGCACGTCACACCTCCGGGCCACGGGCCGCGGGCCGCGGCAGGGCGATGTCGTGCAGATCGAGCGCTGTCCCGCAGGCGGCCGGCGGATCCTCCAGTGGCACGGCCTCCGCCAGGCCGTCGGCCACGACGCCCGACAGCGACCAGGCGCCGGCCGCGTGGATCTCCACGTCGACGATCCGGCCCACCAGCCGCAACGGGGCGTCGAACACGACGATCCGGTCGCACATCGTGCGCCCCGCCAGTTGCGCCGTGCCTTCGGGTCCGGGGTCCGCCTCGCGCCGCTCGTCCCGCGCGGAAAGCCCTTCCACCAGCACCCGCTGCCGCGTGCCGATGAAGCGCAGGTTGCCCGCCAGACTGGCCTCCTCCTGCGCCTCGAGCAGGACGCGGTTGCGTTCCTTCTTCGTCTCCTCGGGAACGTCGTCGGCGAGCCGCTCGTGCGCCTTCGTGCCCGGCCGGGGGCTGTACTTGAAGATGAAGCTGTTCTTGAAACCGGCCGTCCGCACCAGATCGAGCGTGGCCTGGAACTCGGCGTCGGTCTCGCCGCAATAGCCCACGATGAAGTCGCTGGTCACGGCCGCCTCCGGCAGCGTCTCGCGGATCCGGCCCAGCATCTCCATGTAGTCGCCGATCGTGTAGCCGCGCTTCATGCGCGTCAGCACGGCGTCGCTGCCGTGCTGGGCGGGCACATGCAGGTAGTGACAGACCTTGGGCAGGTCGCGGACGGCCGTGATCAGGTCGTCGGTCATGTCACGGGGATAATTCGTCACGAACTTGATGCGGTCGAGTCCGTCCAGGGCGTCGAGCCGCAAGAGCAGGTCGGAGAGCCGCGTGGTGCGGCCGCCGTCCGCCCAGCGGTAGCTGTTGACGGTCTGGCCGATGAGCGTCACCTCGCGGCACCCTTCGGCCACGAGCTTGCGTGCCTCGGCCACGATCGTGTCGGGCGCCCGGGCCTGCTCGGGACCGCGCACGTGCGGCACGACGCAGAAGGCGCAGAACTTGTCGCAGCCGGTCTGCGTGCGGATGAAGGCCTGGAACGGCGTGGGCCGCATGGCGGGGTCGCGGTCGGGATCGTAGCTCTCGAAGCTCCGTGCGATCGCCTCGCGGCTGGCTCCCTTGCGATCCAGGCTCACCTCCAGCCGCGGGCCGCCACCGGCGCGCACGGCTTCCACGAGCGCCGGGACCTGGTGCAGCTGCCCCGGGCCCACGACGAGATCGACCCAGGGCGCTCGGCGTCGGACGAGATCCTGATCCTTCTGCGCCATGCAGCCGAGCACGCCCACGACCAGCTCCGGCCGCTTGGCCTTCTCCAGACGGATCCGGCCCAGGGCCGAATAGATCTTGTCCTCGGCGTGCTGCCGCACGCTGCAGGTGTTGTAGAAGACGGCATCGGCCTGGGATCCGTCCCGGGCCAGCTCCCAGCCCTGGCGACGCAGGGCGGCCACGACGAGCTCGCTGTCGAGCACGTTCATCTGACAGCCGACGGTTTCGATCCACAGCCGCTTCGTCATGCGGAAGATTCTAGCCGGCCGTGGCCAAAGTCAGCGCCGACCTGCGGCCGCGTGACCGACCGCTGCAAAAGCCCGGGGTTTCGCCGGTCGGTCACCCCAGCCGCGCACCCGCCCGCAGGGGACTGCCGCAGAGGAACTCCGCGGCCGACATGCTCCGGCGTCCCTCGGGCACGAGCCGGAGGATGACGAGCGCCGTGCCCGCACCGCAGGCCACCACGATGCGCCCGTCGGCGGCGGCGAGCACCGTCCCCGGAACGGCCGGCGCCGCCTCTCCGGCCGACGAGTCCGGCGCCACGACCTCGACGTCCTCGAGCACGAGTCGCTGCGTCTGACCGTCGCCGCGCCGCAGGAAGGTGGTGGCCCGCGGCCAGGGTTCGACCGCACGCCGCAGCCTCTCGATGCGCGCCGCCGGCCACGACCAATCGACGATGCCGTCCGATTTCGAGAGCCGCGGTGCCCGCGTGGCCTGGTCGGCATCCTGCGGGATGCCCACCGCGGCGGCCGCGCCCGCCGCCCGGGCCGCCTGCAGGCGCTCGATCGCCTCCAGCACCGCCTCTGCGCCAACCTCGGCCAGCCGCGGCTCGAGTTCGGCTGCGGTTTCACGGAGGGCGATCGTCACGGGCCGGGCCGCGATCACGTTGCCGGCATCCAGTGTCGGCGTCATGCGGATCACGCTCACGCCCGTGACCGCATCCCCCGACAGGATCGCCCACTGGATCGGTGCCGCCCCCCGGTGTCGCGGCAACAGCGACCCGTGCAGGTTGATCCCGCCCAGGGGCGGCACGGCGAGCAGCGCGGGGGCGAGGATCTGGCCGTAGTCGCAGACCACGAACAGGTCGGGCCGCAGCGCCTCCAGCCCGGCCAGGCTGTCGGGATCGTTGACCCTCTCGGGATCGAGGATCGGCAGACCCGCCGCCGCGGCCGCCCGCCGCATCGGATTCGGCGCCGGGCGCCGTCCGGGCGGCGCGTGGTCGGGCCGCGTCACCACGGCCACGATCTCGTGTCCCGAGCGGAGCAGAGCCGCGAGCATGGGCAGCGCGAACGGCCCCGTGCCCATGACGACGATCCGCAGCGGCGTCACGCCCCGCACCTGGCCGCTTCCAGGCGGTCGAGCTCGGCCAGCAGCGTCGCGGTGCCGGGCAGTTCGCCCCGCGACTGCTTGCCGATGAACACCTCGCGGAAACTCTCCAGGTCGCGCCGCACCTCGAGGGTCGCCGCCTCCGGCAGCCGATCGGTGAACAGCCGCCCCTCGAGGTGGTCGAACTCGTGCTGCACCACCCGCGCCAGCAGCCCGTCGAGATCGAGCCTGATCGGCTCTCCCTCCAGGGACCAGGCCTCGACGGCGATCCGCTCCGGACGGCGCACGTCCATGCGCAGGCCGGGCAGGCTCAGACAGCCCTCCTCCTCCACGGCCGTGCCACGCGGTCGACTCAACACCGGATTGACGAACACCAACTCTTCGCCATCGCCACGGCGGCCGGCGACATTGACGACGAACAGCCGGTAGGGAAGCGCGACTTGGTTGGCGGCCAGCCCCACGCCCTGCGCCTCGTACATGATGTCGAACATCCGGGCCACGGCGGATCGCAGCGCGTCGTCGAGCCTGGTCACCGGCTTCGTGCGGCGCAGGAGCGCGGGATGCGGATACTCGACGAGCTGCAGGGGGCCGATCGCGGTAGCGGCGGGACTCGACGTTTCCATGGGCCATGTTCCGGCAACGGTCGTTCACGGGCCCTGCACGTGCAACGGTGGGAAACCCGAACCCCTCCATCATAGCCGCGCTTCCCAGCGGCGTGAGCGGAGCCTGGCCGTGCGTGGGCAGCGGGGAGGGTACGATGTCGGCATGGACGACTCCGGGACTCCTGCGCAGCCTCCCGCCGAGATCTGCTGGTCGGCTCCCTCCGTGTTCGTGGCCACCTGCGGCGGTCTGGGCCGCGTGCCCTTCGCGCCCGGCACATTCGGCGCGGCGATCGGCCTGCTCCTCGCGAGCGTTGGGGCCCCGATCGTTTCACGGCTGGCAGGTGACGGGCTTCAGGGCCGCTGCCTGGAGGCGGCACTGGTGGCCGCCGTGTGCCTCGTCGGCGTGCCCATCTGCACGAGTGCGGCCCGAAGACTGGGGGGCAAGGATCCCGGCTGCGTGATTTTCGACGAGTTCGCCAGCATGCCCCTGGCGCTGCTCGTCGTCCCAACGCGGGACCGCACGCCGCTCGTGTTGGCCCTGGCCTTCGTGCTGTTCCGCGTCTTCGACATCACCAAGCCATTCCCCTGCCGCCACCTGGAGAGACTGCCTGGCGGATTGGGAATCATGGCGGACGATTGGGCCGCGGCGGCCTGGACGGCCGTCTGCCTGGCGGTGGCCCTGCGGCTGCAGATGGTCTGAGGCGATGATGCCAGCGGCGAAATCCGGAACCGATCAGGATGCGGGGCTCCGCGTCCTGATCATCGACCACGGCTGCTGCGACCACCCGCACACCCGCGCCCATCGGATCCGCGTCGGCCTCGAGGCGGCCGGCATACGGGCCGCCGTCTGCGGACCATCCACGGTTCCCGGACTCGACGAGCAACCGCCGGGCATGTACGGCATCCATCTCCACGACATCGCCGCCGCCTCGCGAACCTTCCTGGCCGCCGTTCGCGACGGCTCTCCGCAGGCCTTCCTGGCGGCCGTCGCCGGCGTGCCCTCGCGGCTCCTGGGGCTGGCCCGGGAGACGGCGCGGCAGATGATCGTGGAAGCCTCGGACGCGCTCTATCCCGACGCCATCTTCGTGCTTCACGCCGGCATCCTCACCGACCTGGCCGTCGAGACCGGCGCGCCGGTCGTCGTCCACGTCTCCGGCACCGATCTGGAGGTGGCCGCCGGACGGCCCTCGCTGCGCCGGCTCGTGGCAGCGGCGATCGGATCGAGTGACCGCGTGGTGGCCAGTGATGCGACGGCAGCGGCCCTCCTGCACATGGGCTGGCTGGGCGACGAGCCCTGCGACGTCTGGCCCATCGATGCGGACGCGGCCGGGCGCGTGGCGGCAGCCTGTCGGGCTGCCTTGTCCCGGCGCCGCGGCGAGTCCGGCTAGCGGACGGTTCGGCTCGGCGCAGTGCTGCAGTGGAAGCCGGGATTGTCACCAGCTGGAGATCAGTCCAGCAGGCGATCGATGTCGCCGGCCGCCAGGGCGTGGGCGAATGCATCCATGTCGCGGTACACGGCCCGGCTCGTCAGCTGCACCACCCAGTTGTGCAGCAGCGGCGTGATCGTGACCACGGCTCGGGCGTGACGGTGGGCCTCCCAGATCTCGATCGCCGTGCCCATCGAGGCCTCCGGCACGTAGGCCACCACGAGGTCGAACACTCGGCACATCTCCACGTGATCCAGGAACACCTGGCGGGCCCGGCGCATGTCGTAGCCAATCGACGTGGAATGGTTGGCGAACGGGTCGTAGACTTCCGCCGACGGCCAGTGCGCCTGCACGAGGTCGCGAAGCGAGTTCCGATACGCCTGATCGTGCACGAGCGCCGCCACGTGCGAGCCCTGCATGATCCCCGCCAGAAAGATGCGCATGTCGAAATCCAAGAAAGTCGCGGCAATCTCCTCAACGTCGTCCGGCACGAGGCGGGGTGTCAAGCCGGCGTCGGCCGCCCGCCCGTCCGTCGTCGGCGTGCCGGCCCCCGATCTGGCGGCGGCCCGCCGCGTCGTGCTCGATCTGCTGCGCATCCCCGGCGTATCGGGCGAGGAGAAGGCGGTGGCCGAGCGCGTGGTGAAGTGGCTCCGCGAGGCGGGCTGCCCCGCGGCCGCGATCACCTTCGACACGGCGCATACCAAGACGCCGCTGCGGGGCAACGTCGGCAACCTGATCGTGAAGCTGCCGGGCACGCTTCCCGGCCCGCGCCGGCTGCTGATGGCCCACATGGACACCGTGCCCGTCTGCCGCGGAGCCAAGCCCGTGGTCGCGGGCCGATTCGTGAAGAGTGCCGACCCGACCACCGGTCTCGGTGCCGACGACCGGGCGGGCGTGGCGGTCGTACTCTCCACGGCGCTCGAGATCCTCACGCGCCGGCTGCCCCATCCCCCGCTCACCTTCTTCTTCGCCATCCAGGAAGAGGTGGGGCTGTACGGCGCCCGATTCGCCAAGGCCGCCGACTTGGGCCGGCCCACGCTGGCCTTCAACTTCGACGGCGGCGCGGTGGAGAAGATCACCGTCGGGGCCACCGGCGGCTACCGCATGGACGTGACCATCGAGGGCGTCCCCGCCCACGCCGGCGTGGCGCCGGAAAAAGGCGTGTCGGCGATCGCAGTGGCGGCGCTGGCGATCGCCGACCTCGTGGAGCACGGCTGGCACGGCCTCGTGGAGAAGGAGGGCCGACGCGGCACCAGTAACGTGGGCGTGATCCAGGCCGGAGCCGCGACCAACGTGGTGGCCGAAGCGGCGATGCTGCGGGCCGAGGCCCGGGGGCACGACCC
>Ga0129333_10003466_pt1 | contig 14778 bp, 11 predicted proteins | sample CPB6_08_DNA_FD_94474 | JGI IMG/M metagenome (GOLD analysis project Ga0129333, IMG submission 94474) | Freshwater to marine salinity gradient microbial communities from Chesapeake Bay, USA - CPBay_Sum_0.6_0.8_DNA | ecosystem: Environmental > Aquatic > Marine > Coastal | place: USA: Chesapeake...
AAATTGCAAGAAGAAGATTCAACGCAAGGTGCCATAAAAAAACCGATTGAAAAAAAGTAGCTGGTAGGGCAGGGCTTGTTGCCAGTAATTCCAATCGTGCTTTCCGGGACGAATAATATAATCGTGCGGAATCTTTTTTTCGAGCAGTTTATCATGAAGTGCTTCGTTGACCCCAACGAAAAAATCATCTGCGCCACAGTCAATCATCATGGCCAATGGTTGCTTGATCGGCTCTTCTATAAGCTGCATCACGGAGTGACGTCTCCAATTCTCAGCTTGTGTAATCGGGTCGCCCAGTAGTTGATTTAGTTGCCATTTGTTAGGGAAGGGCAGCAGGTCTACTCCTCCGCTCATACTGCCACAGGCACCGAACACCTCCGTCTTTTTTATACCGAGATAAAGACCGCCGTGTCCTCCCATGCTGAGCCCCGTTATCGCTCTTCCCTTTCTGTCGGCGATAGTGGGGTAATGCGCATCGATATAGGCAGGTAATTCCTGACCGATATATGTTTCCCACCGGATACTATCTGCTACCGGGCTGTCGATATACCAGTTGTTCAACCCGTCAGGACAAACGATCATCATCCGATATTGATCGGCATATCGGGTAAGGGCAGGTACTTTTTTTATCCAATTAGAATAATCACCGCTATAGCCATGCAACAGATACGTTACGGGGAGTCGCACCTGTTCTTTTTGCGGGAGTTCAGGCATCACCACCACACAGCGGTATGATTTTTTCATGGACGGGCTTGCTACCCAAATCGTATCGACAGTGGCAGCAAACCCGTTGTGGCCGAACAGCCACAGTATCCATAAAAAAATAAATCGTTTCATCCGACAGGGCTAGAATCCTTTTTTGGCCTCCTGTGCTCTTTGCATCGGATTGCCTGCTTGACCACCTCCGGCGCGTCTTCCGCCAGTTTGTCCTTGTTTAAAGATAGTGAAACGAGAAGGGGCTGAAAGTGTGCGCCAGCTATTGTTACTCTCATCTATATCGGCTGTTTCCCGCAAGGGATCCAACTTGATAGAGGCGACTTCTTTTTCTTTCACAAACGATTTGACGACTTTCTTTTCGTTGAGACGCCATACCTGTGCCGGAATTTTTTCTGTTTCCTTGCTCCCATCTTTATAAGTCCATTCAATAATGATGGGCATGACCAACCCTCCTTTATTAGAGAAGGTGAGTTCGTATTGGTGCAGGTTGGCATATCGGTTTTTCTCTTCTTGGGTCATTTGCTCAGGGGTGCCTCCTCCCATGGTGATTTCTCTACGGCTGGTATCATAGGGCTCGAGTCCTCTGGCATAGCGCCAGTAAAAATCCCGAAGGGTCGTATCGGCATCTGTGGCAAACACAATAGTAGAGTCATTACGATTTCTGATCTTCGAAATATCTTCGAAAGCATTGACCAGGGGCTTGTCGGCGCTGCGGCGCATGGTAGTGGTGCGAGCGCTTCCCACATTGGCAGTACTGGTATCGGCCACGGCATATTTTACCGTATCGAGCGAAATGTCACAGGCCTCTGTACTATAGAACCAGCCTCTCCAGAACCAATCAAGATCTTCGCCGCTGGCGTCTTCGAGTGTTCGGAAAAGATCGGCCGGCTCGGGGTGCTTAAAGGCCCATCTTCTTGCATATTCCTTAAAGGCATAATCGAACAGTTCACGGCCCATAATGGTCTCTCGCAAAATATTCAATCCAGTAGCCGGTTTGGAGTAGGCATTGGGTCCGAACTGGACAATATTATGACTGTTGGTCATGATGGGTTCCAGTTGATCCTTGGGGAGCTTCATGTAATCGGTGATATAGGCGGCGGGACCTCTTCGGCTGGGGAATTTATTATCCCATAACTCTTCGGCAAGGTATTCTACAAAGGTGTTAAGTCCCTCGTCCATCCAGCTCCATTGTCTTTCATCGCTGTTGATGATCATCGGAAAGAAATTATGACCCACTTCGTGAATGATCACACCGAGCATTCCATTCTTGATGCTTTCGCTGTAGGTACCGTCTTTTTCGGTTCTGCCATAGTTGAAGCAGATCATGGGATACTCCATACCGTTCGAGGCTTCGATACTCTGGGCCACAGGGTAAGGGTAAGGAATCGTAAAGTTGGAATAGGTCTTGATCGTATGAGCTACGGCCTTGGTAGAGTAAGGCCGATAGAGACCATAAGCCTCTTTACCGTAACCACTCATACACATTACTTTTTTCCCTTCTACATAGATCGGCATGGCATCCCATACAAATTTTCTAGAAGAGGTCCAGGCAAAATCCCTGACGTTATCTGCTTTGTAGATCCAGGTTTTTTTGGTGGTCAGCTTTTTCTTTTCTGCATTTTTTGCCTCATCGAGTGTAACGATCTCTATGGGCTCTTTGGTTGTCTGGGCTTGTTTCCAGCGTGCTAGCTGAGCCGGAGTGAGTACCATGGGGTAGTTCTGACATTCACCTGTCGAAAGCACAACGTGATCAGATGGCACGGTCATCTGTACCCGAAAATTTCCAAAGGTCAGTGCAAATTCTCCGCGACCGGTGAACTGCTGGTTCTGCCAGCCTTTAAAATCGCTATAAACACAGAGGCGAGGATACCATTGTGTCATGGTAAAGAGATAATTGCCGTCTTCGGGAAAATATTCGTAACCACCACGGCCCCCAATGGTCATGCGGTTAGAAATCTTGTAGTCCCAATTGAGCATAAATACAAAACGCTGACCGGGTTTGAGTGGTGTGGGAAGCTCTACACGCATCATGGTCTTATTGATCGTGTATCGAAGCGGCTTGCCCAAGGCATCGGTCAGCTTACGGATCATGAATCCATAGCCATTATCCCCTTTATTTTCTTCTAATTGCTGAAGCTGTTGTACGCTTACCTGACGACTCATGGGGTCGCTATCCTGGTAATTGGCATTGTTGACCGAGCTGTGCTCGTTTTCATCAAGCTGCAGCCATAGGTAGGTGAGTACATCGGGCGAATTGTTGAAATAGGTTACCGTCTCTGCGCCTTTGAGCATCAGATTTTTTTCATCGAGTTCGCAGCGAATATCATAGTCGCACCGCTGCTGCCAATAACGGGGGCCGGGCGCACCGCTGGCGGTACGGTACTCATTGGGCGTTGGGAAAGTGGTGCCCAATTGTTCAAATTTGTTACCGTGATTACTGTTTGGATTGTTCTGGATGTTTTGAGCAAACATGATGTTTGTCATCAGCACCAGCATTACGAGCAAAGTAGATTTCATTATGGTGTAGTTTTAAAAAAAATCAATTCGTTGAACGATCATATACAGGGATAGTCCAAAGGTAAATAATGCGACGGATTGGGTCCATTTTTGTCTTTCCAACTTTAGAAACTGAACTACTGCTTGGGCCAGTAATAGAAAGAGAGTCATAAATACCAGCTGGCCTGCCTCGAGGCCAAGATTGAAGCCCAATAGCCCCCAGCCCAAGGATTGATCTTGGGAGAGCATAAAGCGGATATTGTTCGCAAAGCCCATTCCGTGAATAAAGCCAAATCCTAGGGCCGAGCAATACAATAATAGAGTTTTGTTCCGGTCAAGAGATTGTCCCCGCCACTGTTGCAATGCGGTCAATGCAATCGTAACGGGGATGAGCAGCTCGACCCATTGACTGTCTACGCTAATAAAAGACAGCACACTCAATGCCAGGGTCAGGGAGTGCCCCACCGTAAAAGCCGTAATAACGACCAAGAGTTTTTTCCAGTCAGGCAGCAGAAAGCAAGCGCCCATGGCGGCTAAAAAAGCCTGGTGGTCGAGGGCATCCCAGCTTAGAATATGTTCCCATCCGATGGGAAAGTAAAACTGCAGCGTTTCCATGGCCTGTAGATAACGATCAAATTAGATTCAAATAAATAGTTATTCCTGCATGAAACTTGAAAATAATGCAGAGTTTTGTGAACAGAAAATAATTTATGCAAACGGTCGTAGCGCTTTTTTTATGGTTATTGGTACAGAGTATGAGTCTTGCTGGTCTTGACCAAGGGTCCGTGCAAGTGTCTCCTGTAGATCAATCAGTCGCTGTGCATCCCTTTCATGTGACTGTCACCGAAGTGCATCAAAACAGTACTGCCCGTACCCTTGAGGTGCAATGCAAGTTTTTTACCGATGATTTTGAGTCGACGCTTAAGAAGGTTTACAATCAAAAAGCAGATCTGGTCGATGCCAAGCTGCATCGTAGTATGGATAGCCTAGTAAACCGGTATGTTCAATCTCACTTACAATTACGTCTTAACGGAAGGCCTGTGGCATTGCAGTATCTCGGCTTTGAACAAGAGCGCGAAGCTACCTATGTATACCTCGAAGCGGAGGACGTAACAACATCAATACGCACACTAGAGGCCAGTTGTCGTTTTCTCTATGAAACGTTCAGTGACCAGGTCAATATTTTTCATGTCAGTACTGATAATGGGAAAAAAAGCAGCAAACTGGATCACCCGGTTACAGATATACGACTCGATTTTTAATGCATCTATTGCATCTCTTTCCGCAAGGTTTCGCTGATGCTCACCAGCACTTTATCGATCCGGTATCCATCCATGTCCATGATCTCGATGGTGAAGCCTTTCCAACTTAACTTATCGGTTACTTTTGGGATGCGCTCCAATCGGTGTAGGATAAAACCAGCCAAGGTATCAAAGTCCTGCTCTCCCTCGTTCATCCAATCTGCTTTTTCGAAGCGTGCTAAAAAATCGTAGAAGGGTATCTGTGCATCTACCAAGAAGCTGCCGTCTTCGCGCTCGGTGATCAGGTAGTCTGGCGTGTCTTCTTGCGGAATGTCGCCTACAATCGCCTCCAGGATATCATTGAGGGTTAGCATGCCGAGGATACTTCCATATTCATCGACAATAAAGGCCGAGTGATTCTTCGAAGATTTGAACCGTTCCAGTACCTGGTAGGCCGAAAGATTCTCCGGAATAAATAAGGCCGGTTGCATATAGCTTCCAAAGCTGTGCTGATCGGGCATTACGTAGAGATCTTTGATAGAGACGACACCGACGATCGCATCGACAGAGCCGTTGCAAACGGGATAGACAGAATGGGGGGCCTGTACAATTTTCTCTTTGAGCTTTTCTTCATTATCCAGTTGGTCGAACCAAATGATATCACTGCGGTGGGTCATCAGCGAAGTGATGTTCCGGTCGCTTAAATGGAATACTCTCTCTATGATGTCTTGCTCGGCCTCGTGAATGGTGCCCGCCTCGGCACCTTCTGTGATCAGGGTCTTTATCTCTTCTTCTGTAATGGCATCTTCTTTTTTCTTGCGGATATTGAAAAGCCTGAAAAAAATATTACTGCTTTGATTCAATAACCATACAATGGGGTGTGTAAACCGGGCAAATGATTGCATCGGCCCGGCTACGGCCTTAGCGATCATCTCAGAACGTAGCAATCCGATCCGCTTGGGGATAAGTTCTCCGAAAATGATCGATAAAAAGGTAATAATCACCACGATCAACAAGGTCGAAATTGTCTCAGCCAAAGAAGGAGACAGACCCAGCTTTTCTACATGGGGTTGCAGGTTTTTTCCGAACCGCTCTCCCGAGTAGACACCCGTGATGATCGATATCAATGTGATCCCTATCTGAACGGCTGATAAAAAAAGTTCAGGATGTTGTGAAAGCCGAAGGGCCAGCTTTGCTTTTTCATCTCCCTTGTCCGCCAAGCTTTCGAGCCGACCCTTTCTGGCCGATACCAGCGCGATCTCAGACATAGAAAACAGACCGTTCAATAAAATAAGGGCCCCCAAAATAAAAAGATCCATCAATGCAATGAAGTTGTTGCGCTATCAAAGATAGCTCTTTGGTGTATTCTGTTAAAGAGCTTTGCCATGATGCCCCCCATCAGCAGTCCCAAGAAAGCCCCCGCCAGAACGTCGATGGGATAGTGCACACCAACGTAGATCTGTGCCCATCCGATGGAGAAGGCCCAAACAAAAAAGACCCAACGCCAATTTTTGGCCACAGGAGTAAGGGTAAGAAAGGCGAACATGGCCAGCGCAAAATGATTAGCGGCATGATTGGAAATAAAGCTGTACCCGGTTCCGCAGTTGGGAATCCGCAGTATTAGGTCTGGTAACATCGAAGGGTCGTTGCAGGGTCTTACACGTTGTACGGTCTGCTTGATCAGTTTGTTGCCGATCAAGTCCATAGCACTTACCGTGGCAATAAAGTAAACTATCCACCAGAGAGCGGGCTTTCTAAAATTGACCCACAGAAAGACGATCAAAAAAAGGTAGAGAGGGGTCCAAAATTCCGGGGTACGCCAGAGGGGTAGTAGCCAATCGAAAGCAGCACAGGACAACTGTCCATTGATCATCCGGAACAGGGCCCGGTCAGCAGCGGTCAACAGCTGGATAATTTGATTCCAAAACTCCATCATATCATAAAGATAAGAAAGCACGAAGTTGTGACGATTGTTGTTTCTTTGCATATCCTTGTATGCTGAAGCGATTACGTATACCAAAGACCTTGCTGTGGGTAGTCAACATTCTGTTGATTTTCTTAATGATGTTCACATTATTTCGGGTCATTATTTTTATTCAGTTTCATCCTCAGGGATTATCCAACAGAGAGATATTTTCGGCATTTTTATTAGGATTGCGGTATGATCTGCGTTGGATAGCATTGGTTTTAGTTCCTATACTTACACTGAGTATCTATCCGAATTGGTCTCCTTTTTACTCAGACCGGAATAAAAAAATCTGGACCTGGTACCTGGCGCTGGTGACCTTCTTGCTTTTTTTCTTTTTTGCGGCGGGCTATGGCAGTTTTTCATACAACCAAACCCCGCTTGATGCAGGTGCAATGAATTTTGCGGAGGACTTTACCATTTCTGTTAAAATGATCTGGCAGACTTATCCGCTGGTATGGATGCTTTTAGGATTAGTGGTCGCTGTGTTGATATTTCGTTGGATGTATCGTCTCAGTCATTGGCAGGTTATCAATACCACCGATGGGCAGGGTATTCCCCACCGAAAAAGTCATTTTCTTTTTGCCCTTTTAATCGCACTTGGCTTTATTCATGGCTCATTTTCTCTCCGTTCATTAAATAGAGCAGATAGCTTCCGTTTCTCAAAGGTTTTTTTGAGTTATCTGGCAATTAACCCGGTACAGAATTTCGCCGCTACGTTGGGACTACGAAATCCTACTTACAACGAAGACCGAGCTCGGGTCCTTTTTCCAGTCATGAAAAAATGGATCGGACTTCCCGATCGGGCCAATTTTGATTTTAAGCGCACCGTGGGACCACGCAGTACCTCTTTTGAGAGCCGACCTAATATCATATTGATCCAGTGCGAGTCGTTCAGTATGTATAAAAGCACTATGAGTGGTAACCCGCTGAACACGACTCCATTTTTTGACTCCCTTTGCAAAAAGGGTATTTTTTTTGAGCGCTGTTTTTCTCCTACTTTTTCTACTGCCAGGGCCTTATTCGCTATTCTAACTGGCATTCCTGATGCACAGTTGTTCAAGTTCTCTAGCCGCAATCCATCGGCTTTGGACCAATACATCTTGCTAAACGGATTGGATGATTACGAAAAACATTATTTTTTGGGAGGCGATGCCAGTTTCAACAATTTTGAAGGCATCCTGAAGAATATCTCGGGCTTGCAGATGCATACCGGTGATAGTTTTTCTATTCCGCCTATCAACGTTTGGGGAATCAGTGATAAAGCCCTGTTTGCCGAGGCCAACAAGCGTCTGAGTCAATGCTCCGCCCCTTTTTTCGCCTATATACAAACGTCAGGCAATCACCGGCCTTTTCAGCGCTCCATTTCTCCGGCGGATACCGATTTTAGAAGAGATACAGTCAGCAATGAACTGCTTAGTAAGAACGGTTTTGAATCGTTAGATGAGTACAATGCTTTTCGATATTCCGATTATTGTATTCGCTCTTTTATGAATACCGCAGCGAAGGAGCCTTACTTTAACAACACTATTTTTGTTTTTATAGGTGATCATGGAGTCGCGGGAAATGCCCAAGCGGTCTATCCATCTCTTTGGACCGAACAAAGACTCACCGATTTGCACGTGCCTCTGCTATTTTATGCGCCTGGATTATTAACACCCCAGCGAAGAACCGAAGTGGTTTCACAAATCGATGTATTGCCCACCATTGCCGGGTTATTGCATCGGTCTTATCAAAACCGAACCCTTGGCAGAGACTTACTCGATCCGAGCACCAAAGCCCATTTTGCTTTTGTAACTAATGCATCCGATAAGATCGGAGTTGTTACCAACGATTATTACCTGGTGCATCAAATCAATACCGGAGAGGAGCAACTGCTGCCCCTCTCTGCGGCTACTGACACACTGAGTCTTTCTGAGCGTCAACGTATGCGGCGATCACTATCGGAGTTAGCGATCGCCTTCTTTGAGACATCTCGCTACCTGATACTGAATAATAAGAAATGATCATTGATCGCGACGAGCAATCAGGATCATCCGGGGCGAGGTTTGTTCATTGAACGGTTCAAGCAGGTAATCTCCTTTGACCTCTTTTACTTTCATTCCTTGTTGCTGTAGCAACCCACTAAGCTCGTCGAGAGAGAATTTGCATACTTTTTCTGTATAGCTCCGTGGCACATTCTCGTTGGGATCGGTAATAGTGATTTTTTTGTAGAAGTACCGTACATCTTCATATCGTTCTATCAGAAAATGCGTCTCTTTTATTTTTTGTTCTTCCTGGGGTACTAGCTGGGAAGAGGCATATTGGCTGTTGATATAATCCATCACCAAGATACCTTCTTTTTTTAATGCAGTTACCATGGTTCGGATGGCCAGTTTGTGTTGGTGTAACTGATCGAAGTAGCCAAAGCTGGTAAAAAAATTAAATACATAGTCAAAGCAACGGTTACAAAGGATCTTGCGCATGTCATGCACCTCGAAATGCAGAGTGGGGGTTTCATATCGTTTGGCAAATCGGATATTTTCAGGGGCAACATCTACTCCTGTCACGTCAAAACCCAATGTGGCCAGTGTGCGGCTGTGCCGTCCCCTTCCGCAGGCCATATCGAGCATAGAGGCCTGTGGAAGGGGTTGTAGATAAGCGATCAGTCGCTCAATAAAGGCCTTGGCCTCTTTGTCGTCTCTGTGTGCGTAAAGCTGGTGATAGTAGGGAGAATTGAACCAATTGGTGAACCAGGTTTTTCGTGCCATACGCAAAGGTAAGTGCTCGTAAAGTTCCCTCCTTGCATACCGGGTCAATCTGTATTTTTGCAATGCTAAAGCTCTTTTATGGCATTAATCAAAAGTATTTCCGGTATCAGAGGAACGATCGGAAATAAACCCGGCGAGAATCTTACCCCTGTTGACATTGTAAAGTTTACTGCCTCTTTTGCTGCTGTCATCAAAGGCAAAAAAGATCATATCCGGATGGTGGTGGGTCGTGATGGCCGTATCAGTGGTCCAATGGTGCAACAATTGGTGGTCAGTACACTGGTGGCGATGGGAATCGAAGTGATCGATCTGGGACTCAGCACAACGCCAACGGTCGAAATGGCCGTTACGGCTGCGGGAGCGGATGGAGGCATTATTATCACCGCCAGTCATAATCCCCGCGAGTGGAATGCCCTGAAGCTACTCAATGAGAAGGGAGAATTTATTGATGCTATGCTCGGGGCTCTTGTCTTGTCGTTGGCCGAGCAAGAGAAATTTAGTTTTGCTTCAGTGGACCAGCTCGGCTCGGTCTCAGCGGCTGATTACAAAGAGTATCACCTAGATGCGATTTTACAGTATCCCTTGGTCGATGCGCAACGTATCGCTGAGAAAAAATACAAAGTAGTAGTCGATGCGATCAATTCGACCGGCGCCTTGTATGTTCCTGCTTTGCTGCAGCGTCTCGGTGTGCAAGAGGTGATCGTTCTTAATAAAGAGGTCAATGGGCAATTCGCTCATTCTCCCGAGCCCCTGCCAGAGAATCTACAATCATTATGCCAAGAAGTTGTCAGACAGGGTGCCGATCTGGGGATCGCCGTGGATCCCGATGTAGACAGGCTCTGTTTTGTCAATGAGGACGGAACTTTATTTGGAGAGGAATACACTCTTGTGGCGGTGGCCGATTATGTACTGTCCAAACGACCCGGTTATACAGTCAGCAACCTCAGCAGCACGAAGTCGTTGAAAGAACTTTCTCTGGCGAAAGGAGGAAAGTATGCGTCAGCAGCAGTAGGAGAGGTAAATGTGGTTGCTAAAATGAAAGAGGTGCAGGCGGTGATCGGCGGAGAGGGTAATGGAGGTGTTATTGTTCCCGATTTTCACTACGGACGCGATGCGCTGATCGGTATCGCACTCTTTATGACCCATTTGGCAACATCGGGTAAAAAATGTAGTCAATTTAGAAAGCAATATCCGGATTATGTTATCTCTAAGAATAAAATTGAGTTAGCACCCGGCACCCACTTAGCAGCTATTTTCGATTCGATAAGCAAGAAGTATGCTCAGCATCCTCAGTATACAGAAGACGGACTCAAGATAGAGTTTGGCAACGATTGGGTACACTTGCGTAGCTCCAATACTGAACCCATCATCAGGATCTATGCGGAAAGTGATCTAGAAGACAAGGCGGCTGCATTGGCACAACAGCTGATGCGCGATATCAACGAGTTTTCCAACTAGCGTAGAGTCTATTTCTCAGTATATTTGCCCAGTCCATGAATCGAATTTATCTAGATAATGCTGCAACCACGCCGCTCGACCCCCGGGTTATGGAAGCGATGTTGCCTTACCTGACCACGCATTTCGGTAATCCTTCATCGATCTACTCCTTTGGTAGAGAGACTCGTTTGGCCGTGGAGAATGCACGCAAAACTGTGGCAGGTATTGTCAAGGCCAGCCCTGGCGAGATCTTTTTTACCAGCGGAGGTACCGAAAGTGATAATATGGCCCTGGTGGCAGCTGTCGAAAATCTGGGCTGCCGTCATATTATCACCTCAGCTGTTGAGCATCATGCCGTATTACATACTGTTGAACACCTGCAAAAAAAGTATAAACTTGCTGTTAGCTATGTTCCCTTAACTGAAAACGGGCATGTAGATCTTGCTCACTTGAGCAACTTGGTAGCCAGTTCCACTGAGCGTGTGGTGGTGAGTCTGATGCATGCTAATAACGAGATCGGAAATTTACTCGACATTGAGAGGGTAGGGGCCATCTGTAAAGAGCATAATGCTATTTTTCATTCCGACACCGTTCAGACACTGGGCCACTACCGTCTTGACTTCAGTAAAAAATGGATTCACTTTGCCACCGGTGCCAGCCATAAGTTTCATGGGCCAAAGGGGGTAGGGTTACTCTATGTGTCCGATACCATCGCCATTCAACCTATGCTACACGGCGGAGGCCAGGAAAGAAATATGCGGGCCGGTACTGAAAATATTTATGGCATTGTGGGCTTTGCCAAAGCGCTGGAATTAGCCGATCAGCAGCTGGACCAAGACATGACGCATATCCTTTCGCTGAAGCAGTATATGGCCAAGGCTCTGGAGCAACTGGTTCCCGGTCTCTTATTTAACGGGGATTGGAATGGTCAGAGTCTGTATACCGTACTCAATGTGTCTTTCCCTCGCAACGAAAGAACAGAGATGTTGCTGATGGCCCTGGATATGCGGGGTATTTGTGTTTCCGGAGGGAGTGCTTGCAGCAGTGGGGCCGACTTGGGCAGCCATGTTATCAGAGCCTTGCGCCCAACGACCGGTGTGCCCATTCGTTTTTCATTTTCGAAGTATAATACCCGGGAGCAGATCGACGAAGTGCTCCGCGTACTGGCCGAGCTGATTTGATCGAGCTGCAAAGAACTCGGATGTGATTTCCAAAGAGGATACTACCTATAGATGATACCAGGGATTTCTACGGCGTTGGCGTATGTATTCTTTAAGATTACGCCAAAAGGCCAATATCAGGTAAAGGATCACGGGTGAGCCCAGCGTGAGCACCGAGGTATACATAAAAAACTGACGTATCCGGCTCGGGGCAATGCCCATGCGGTAGCCGATGGCGGCACAAACTCCGAAGGCATTCCATTCTACAAATGATTTTACCTTATTCATAGTGCAAGGCTGCTGCTAAGTTAGTGGATTCGGTATTTCTCTACAAGCCTCGACTTTCGTAATTTTGCCGCGCAGCGAAACGTTCTTTTTTTCATTTCAAATTATGAGTCATTATGGTATTCGATCTGGACCTCATTAAACAAGTATATGCCAATATGCCCGCCCGGGTGGCCGCCGCCAGGAAGGCATTGGGAAGGCCCCTGACCTTGAGTGAAAAAATTCTTTACAGCCATCTCTGGAAGGGGGTTGCTCTTGCTGATTATGCCAGAGGAAAAGATTATGTGGATTTTGCTCCCGATCGTGTGGCAATGCAAGATGCAACGGCGCAGATGGCCTTGTTGCAGTTCGATACCACCGGACGAAAAAAAGTAGCGGTTCCCTCAACCGTGCATTGCGATCACTTGATCGTTGCCAAGCAAGAGGGTAAGTCCGATCTGAATAAAGCGGTTGCCGACAACGAAGAAGTTTATAACTTTTTGTCATCCATTTCCAATAAATACGGAATCGGCTTTTGGAAGCCTGGAGCTGGTATTATCCACCAAGTTGTCTTAGAGAATTACGCTTTCCCAGGCGGAATGATGATCGGTACCGATTCCCATACGGTCAATGCCGGCGGTCTTGGAATGATCGCTATCGGGGTTGGGGGTGCTGATGCCTGTGATGTAATGGCCGGTCTGAGCTGGGAGTTGCTGATGCCAAAACTGATCGGTATCAGATTGAAAGGGAAATTAAATGGGTGGACCTCTCCCAAAGACGTAATTCTTAAAGTAGCCGGTATGCTTACTGTAAAGGGAGGTACCAATGCCATTGTAGAATATTTTGGTGAGGGAGCTACTTCTATGAGTTGTACCGGTAAGGGTACGATCTGTAACATGGGTGCCGAGATCGGTGCTACCACTTCTACTTTCGGATATGATGAGAGCATGAGTCGTTATCTGAAAGCTACAGGTCGCGCCGAAGTGGCCGCTGCTGCCGATGCCATCAAAGAACACCTGACCGGCGACCCCGAGGTTTATGCGAACCCCGACAAATATTTCGATCAGGTTTTTGAAATAGACCTCAGCACATTGGAACCACACTTGAATGGTCCCTTTACGCCCGATCTGGCTACGCCAATTTCGCAAATGAAAGAAGCGGCTGCCAAAAATAACTGGCCAACCAAGGTAGAAGTGGGATTGATCGGTAGCTGCACTAACTCTTCTTACGAAGATATCAGCCGTGCCGTAAGTTTAGCCCGGCAAGTAGCAAAAAAAGGACTTAAGACTAAAGCTGAGTTTACCATCACCCCCGGTAGTGAGCAGGTTCGTTATACTATAGAGCGTGACGGGTTTTTGGAGACCTTCTCGCAAATTGGAGCGACCGTTTTCGCTAATGCTTGTGGACCCTGCATCGGTATGTGGGACCGGATGGGTGCAGAAAAGCAAGAGCGCAATACGATCGTGCACTCCTTTAATCGAAATTTTGCAAAGCGGGCCGATGGCAACCCGAACACATTGGCGTTTGTAGCCAGTCCCGAATTGGTAACGGCATTGGCCATTGCCGGCGATCTCACCTTTAATCCTATTACGGATATGCTCACCAATGAAAAAGGAGAGCAAGTAAAACTAGATCCCCCCGTGGGCGATGAATTGCCCCATAGCGGATTTGCTGTGGAAGATGCAGGTTACCAGGCGCCGGCCGCTGACGGCAGTAAAGTGATAGTCGATGTAAAACCCGACAGTAAGCGGTTGCAGTTGCTCTATCCTTTTACCGCCTGGGAGGGAACCGATCTTAAAGACCTTCGTCTTTTGATCAAGGCCAAAGGAAAATGTACCACCGATCATATTTCGATGGCGGGTCCCTGGCTCAAGTTCAGAGGGCATCTCGATAATATCAGTAACAACATGTTGATCGGTGCGATTAATTTTTTTAATGATAAGGCAGATAGTGTAAAGAACCAACTTACCGGAGAGTATGGTCCGGTGCCTGCCACGCAACGTGCGTATAAGGCCGCTGGAATTGGAACCGTAGTGGTAGGAGATGAGAATTACGGAGAGGGTTCTTCTCGCGAGCATGCTGCTATGGAGCCTCGCCATTTAGGGGTACGCGTGGTGTTGGTTAAATCATTTGCCCGTATTCACGAGACTAACCTGAAAAAACAAGGGATGCTTGCGCTCACCTTTGCCAATAAGGCTGATTATGAACTGGTGCAAGAGGATGATCGTATCGAAGTGGTCGGCTTAACCTCCTTTACCCCCGGCAAACCTTTGCAAATCGTATTGCATCACAAGGACGGATCTTCGCACCGGATAGAAGCCAATCATTCTTACAATCAGCAGCAGATCGACTGGTTCAAAGCCGGCGGAGCGCTGAATGTTATCCGCAGCCAGGCATTGGGAAATGCCTGATCTGCATTTTTTCAGTGAGCGGTATCTTCGGAGAGGGTGGGCAGCGGCGATGCTAAAGCGGTCTTAAGAGGATTGACCCCAGCGAAATGTTTTTACGGATAGTCCGGCCAAATCCATTACGCGATCAGTAACCGTAGCGGCCACCTCTTGCAGGGTAGACGGTCTGCTGTAAAAAGAGGGTGTTGCCGGACAAATGATACCTCCGGCCAACGTGATGGTTTCCATATTGCGGATATGGATAAGATTATAAGGGGTCTCTCTGACCACACAAATGAGTTTTCTTCTCTCTTTCAAGACTACATCAGCGGCTCTTGTAATAAGATCATTTGATACCCC
>Ga0129333_10003467_pt1 | contig 14777 bp, 20 predicted proteins | sample CPB6_08_DNA_FD_94474 | JGI IMG/M metagenome (GOLD analysis project Ga0129333, IMG submission 94474) | Freshwater to marine salinity gradient microbial communities from Chesapeake Bay, USA - CPBay_Sum_0.6_0.8_DNA | ecosystem: Environmental > Aquatic > Marine > Coastal | place: USA: Chesapeake...
GCATTTGCAATTCGTCTAGAAGCGCCACAAGTCGGCATTCGTAGGAGATTTGGATTGTTTGACGATAATAATGGTGTTTATTTTGAGGATGATGGGGGCACATATTCTTATGTAATTCGCACCAGTACATCTGGAATTACTACAGAAATAAGAGTTGGTAGAGATGATTGGAATGGTGAGAAGTTTGATGGTAATGGTTGGACTGGTGTAACCGCAGATCCAACAAAACAACAAATGATTTCTATTGGATATGAATGGTATGGTGCAGGAACTGTAGATTTTGCTTGGTTAATGAAGGGAGAAACTATCAAGAGTCATACTTTTGATAACTCAAATAATCTTGATAAGGCTTGGTGTTCCACTCCATTCCTTCCAATTCGTGTTGAGATTGAGAATGTAACTGGTGTTGCTGGAACTCATTATCTTTATCAGGGTTCTAACTCTCTGATCCAAGAAGGTGAACCAGAAAAACTTGGTACTTTGTTGAGTGTCTCAAATGCCATCACTGGGACAACTTTGACTAACGCAAACACTTTCTATCCAGTAATCAGTTTGCGTCTTAAGTCATCTGCACTTCAGGCAGTTATGTTACTGAGGTCTCTACAAGCAGTAACGAACGATAACACGAATGTTTATTGGAGACTTTTGGAAAACGCAACTTTGACTGGTGCGAGTTGGACAGATCATCCAGATCCAAACTCTTTTGTCCAATATGATACTACAGCAACTGCACTCACTGGAGGAATAACACTCCTCTCAGGATTTACGATTGCTGGTGGTGCTTCTTTAGTGGATGTTGATAGTAAAGCGACATTGCAACTTGGAAGATCTGGTATTGGTACAATCAGCGATACTTATACTCTTGCTTGTGCATCTCCCAACACCAACAAAGCAGCACTTGCGGTACTTAACTGGATTGAACAGAGATAACAGATAATTGTGTTGAAACCAGTATTAAGTTATACGAAGGAATAGTTAAGAGATAGTGTATCTTATAGATACAGCTTTGAGCCATTCTCTACTATGGGAACATCCTTAATTAGTTTGTACTTGTGTATGTTCATCCTCATCGGGATGATTTGGTACGCGGGTATTGAAGGGACCATGCGCGTTTTTGTTTATCTTGAACTACAAATCAAATATTTGTGGATTAAGATCCAAATGTACTTTATGAAACGCAGGTTACAAAAACAATTAGGAATACCATCCAAACTTACAGACTTTAATGGATAACGAAAAAGAAATGTCCGATCTCTCTATGGAGAGAAAGGAATGCCCCAAGTGTGGTGCTTTATGGATCAATGGACAGCACTACTGGGCGGGCACAGGTAAGAAGGGAAATGAACTGGACCTTGCAGGTCTGGTTTGCAACAATCTAGGTGACGAAACCTGCATAAACCCCGCCGTGGGTAAAGAAGGTGGAGTAACATGGGCTCAAAGACTTACAGAGCTTGAGCAGGATCATCCATGATGTACGATCAAGAAGAGTTAATTACACGTTCTGAATGTCAGGAGATGATCGATGCAGCAATACGACGACACAACCGTAATGCTAGTATCATTAGTATGTGCGTCGGTTGGGTGGTTCTTGCTTTATTTGCTGAGGGACTTCTAAGACTAGTTGGTGCCATTCCACCATTACTACCATGGCTCAAAATCACATTGAACTAATTGGTTGTATTTTATTATTAGTCTTTGGTATCACGATGTTCTATCAAGGAACAATGATCATGAAAGGTCATCGTGGTTATCGACATTGTGAGAGAGATCAAAAACAATCTCAAGACATGCGCAAAAGAATTGAAGATTTGCTAAAAGACAAATGAAACCACTTATCCTCATCGCGTGTTTTTTACCACTGGGTATCATCTACATAGTAATGAAACTCTCAGTATGGATTGCAACTATCGAAGTTGAAAGAACCTATGTCAGAGAAGACGCCAAACGACCACATGGACCCTATTTGGACAATCCGTATGGAGACGTTGATGAAGAGGAAGAGGAATATGGAAGTAAAACAGATTATCGATGAGGCAATCTGGAGATATTATTTTGAGAAGGGACTTCAAGTTCCACAATGGAAAATGCAGAAAGACCCACAATGGTGGATTGATTACTTAAATGAACTTGGGATAGACGAATAATGGAACATCTATTAGGAATGGGACTTGCAATCATTGCAGTTCCATTTGTTTTAACCACACTCTATTTCGGTTCTAGAAAAGGTGGATACTATGACACCGAACACTATAAGGGAAATGGAACCGCCCATTAGGCAAAGGTTTCATTTCGCAGCATCTTCATTTTCAAGAATGTTTGGTGTAGAACACGTTACTACACCAATGATAGATTTCTGTTATAATTGGGCACTTACTGAAGAAACGGCACCACTAGACTGCTTAAACCACACAGATAGATATTTTAGACAACTATGGGACACTTCGCACAGTGGGTTCTAAATAACCCATTCACTCTTGGAGCACTTTGTTATGCTCTTATTGTTGTCCCAATCATGGGCATTTGGTACGTTCACAAACGTTGAGTTTGTTCCTGGAGTATTCATTATACTCTGTTGTGGACTGGCATTTACTGCATGGTGTGTTTACTACATACTTAAGCTAGCGAATGATGAGATGAATGAGTGAGGTATACCTTGGTAACCCGAACCTCAAGAAGGCTAACACTGCCATTGAGTTCACCAAAGACCAGATCGAAGAATTTATTAAGTGTAAAGACGATCCTGTTTACTTTGCGCGAAATTATATTCGTATTGTTTCTCTGGATGAGGGTCTTGTTCCTTTTGAACCATATGCGTTTCAAGAGAAGTTAATCAGTCGATTTCACGAAAACAGATTTAACATCTGTATGATGCCCCGACAGACTGGTAAGTCAACCACATCGGTATCATACTTGTTACACTATATTGTCTTTAACGACAGTGTGAACGTTGGTATTCTTGCCAACAAGGCTTCTACTGCGCGAGAACTACTCAGTAGATTACAACTTGCATATGAAAACCTGCCAAAGTGGATGCAGCAGGGTATCATTGCATGGAACAAAGGATCTATGGAGTTGGAAAATGGCAGTAAGGTATTGGCAGCTTCTACATCTGCAAGTGCTGTCCGAGGCATGTCGTTTAATATCCTCTTCCTCGACGAATTCGCTTTCGTTCCAAACCATATTGCAGACTCGTTCTTTGCCTCTGTTTATCCTACTATTACTTCTGGTAAAAGCACAAAAGTAATCATGGTTTCAACGCCTCACGGCATGAACCATTTTTACAGAATGTGGCATGATGCTGAGAGGGGTCAAAATGAATACGTTCCAACTTCAGTTCACTGGAGTGAAGTTCCTGGTCGTGATGAGGCTTGGAGAGAACAAACAATCAAGAACACATCCGAAAACCAGTTCAAGGTTGAGTTTGAATGTGAATTCCTCGGATCTGTTGATACACTCATCAATCCAGCTAAATTGAGATCTATGGTCTATGACAGACCAATTCAATCTGGTAATGGATTAGAGATATACGAAAAATCGATTGACAATCACGATTATGTTTGTACTGTCGATGTTGCTAGGGGTGGTGGTAATGATTACTCCGCTTTTGTTGTTGTGGATATTACTGAGTACCCACACAGAGTAGTTGCAAAATATAAGAACAACGAAATAAAACCAATGTTGTTCCCTTCGATCATTTATGAGACAGTTAAGTCATATAATAATGCCTGGGTATTATGTGAAGTAAATGATATCGGTGATCAAGTTGCATCTATTTTAAACTATGATCTAGAATATCCAAATCTTCTTCAGTGTTCAATGAGAGGACGTGCAGGTCAGATTGTTGGTCAGGGTTTCTCTGGAAAGAAAACTCAGTTAGGTCTTAAAATGTCTAAGGCTGTAAAGGCAGTGGGATGTTCCAACCTTAAGACAATGATTGAGGCCGATAAGGTTCTCTTCAAAGACTACGATATTATATCAGAACTTACGACATTTATCCACAAGAGAAACTCATTTGAGGCTGAGGATGGATGTAATGATGACCTTGCAATGTGCCTGGTCATTTATGCGTGGTTGGTTGCACAAGATTACTTTAAAGAACTAACAGATCAAGACGTTCGTAAAAGGTTGTATGAAGATCAAAAGGATCAGATTGAACAAGATATGGCACCTTTTGGTTTTATCAGTGATGGTCTTGATGACGAATTAATTCAAGGAGATGATGGAACTTTATGGAAAAAAACAGATCTAGATGATATCAATTCCACTTACGGTGATATGACTTTTATGTGGGAGTATTATTGATGGATATCGATGATAAATTTGATTTAGAACATTTACTGTTTGTTGATAGAACTTGTAGGGTTTGTGGTGAATGTAAAAATCTAATTGAAGATTTTTATCTTACTCGTAAAGATAGAGGATCATATCCATCTGCATATTCTTATGAATGTAAGGACTGTACAAAGAAACGAATTATTGTAAGCAGAATGACAAATACTATATTTGATAGGTGGGAATATCCTGATTGGTAGTGTTCACGTTCTATTTCCCCATTTGAAAAGATTGCTATCAATAAATAAATTTAGAAATCAACTGAAACTTCTAGAGGAAATCAGATGGCTGGTTTAGGCTTAGTATCTCCTGGAATTAAGGTAAGGGAAGTTGACCTTACTCGTGGCGGAATTACAGGCGTAAGTGACCAGACTGGCGCCATTGCGGGTCCATTTGTAAAGGGTCCAATAAATGAGCCAATTCTTATTGAGAACGAAAAGGATTTAGTAGATACTTTTGGTAAACCCCAAGAGACTAGTAATCAATATGAGTACTGGATGAGTGCCTCATCCTATCTCTCATATGGTGGGGTTCTGAGAGTTGTAAGAACTGATGGTACGTCACTCAACAACGCTAACGCTGCTGTTGCAACTGGTTCTGCATCATCAGTAACGAATTTAAAACTGAGGAACGTAGAAGAATATTATAACGGAAACGATACTCCTACTGATTGGTATTGGGCTGCCAAGAACCCTGGTACTTGGGCAAACAACCTTAAAGTTTGTGTTATTGACGCACTGACTGACCAAACACTGACTGGTATTACAACCGCAGGTATTGTCGTTGGTGCTGCTGTTACTCAAGCATTCGGTGGTGTTCAAGTCGGTGGTATTGGTACTTCACTGACACTCGATGGTCACCTGAAAGGTATTATTACTGGAATTGGATCTTCCTCCATTGACGTTAAGATTGTAAGTCAAGTATCTGCAGCTGGTACTCTTGCTGATGCTGAGTACACCAAAGGTGGCGCCTATGAATTCAAGACAACTAGAGTTTTGAATATCGTTGGTGCAACTGGTGCTGCTTCAACCGAAATCACGGTTCAAAGAGGAATTGGTGGTGTTGACACCGCAGCCGTTAGTGGTGCTCAGGCAATTGGAGTTGGAACAGAGTTGTTCCTTTATAATACAGTAAGTTCTTCAATCACAATTGACCAAGCCGGTGGGCAATCACTTGCAATCGGTGCTACTGGTGTTAACCTGTCTAGTACTTCTGGTATTAATACAATTGGTGCTGGTTCTGCAAACATTCTTCTGATTGGAGGAGAACTGATTGGTGTTGGCGAAACTATTGTTTCTGGAACTGGTTTCGTTGGTTTCTCCACAAGAGGTATTGACGGTACAATTGAAGCCGCACACAATGATGCAACCACAGTTTATGTTCTGTCTCAGGCTGGAACTGCTGGTACAGTAAGAACTGCTGCATCTTCAACTGGTACTGTAATCGGTATCACAACCCTGGGTTCAATTGATGTTAATGACTACATTAGAACCCAAAGAGTTGGTGTTGGTACAACTGGTGAACTTCTCAAAGTAACTGGAGTTACAACAAACTCAGCTCTTACACCTGTTGCTGCGATCGACTGGTATGAGGGACAAACCCTTGGACTGAGTAACTCAACAGTATACTGGAAGAACATTGCTGGTAAACCCGGCACTTCGGCTTATGCTTCTTCAAGAGCATCAAGATTTGACGAAATCAACATCGTAGTTGTTGATGATGATGGTTCCGTTACTGGAACTTCTGGACAGATTCTTGAGAAATATGTTGGCCTTTCCAAGGCTAAGGATGCCGTACAGTTTAACTCACCTGTTTACTACAAGAACTACGTTGCAGATAACTCCGAGTATCTCTTCGCTGGTTATGCTCCTCTGGGATCCGCAACTGGTTTCTCCACTGGAAACGTTGCAAACACAGCGTCTGGTTCTTCATGGGGCCAGAATGCACAAGGTATCGTCTTCTCAGGTATCGGTAGATCTACTTATACTCTTCTGGGTGGTTTCGATTACGGCGGTTCTTACACTGCTCCTACATATACAGCAACTCTTGGTGACCTGATGGAGGGTTATGACCAATTTGCCAACCAGAGAGAGTATCCAATCAATTATCTGATTATGGGCCCTGGTCTTGCCTCTAGAGATGAGACTGTGGGTAAAGCCAACAAACTGGTACAAATTGCAGAGAACAGAAAGGATTGCGTTGCAACCATTTCTCCAAGAAGAGCTGACCTTTTGAATGATCAAGCTCCACTGACAAATACCGACACCCAAACAAACAACGTTCTCGCTACTCTGCAAGGAGTTAATTCCTCTTCATACGCTGTCATGGACAGTGGTTATAAGTACACCTTTGATCGTTTCAATAACAAGTTCCGTTACATTCCTTGCAACCCAGACGTTGCTGGCATGATGGCAAGAACCTCACAGAATTCATTCCCATGGTTCTCGCCCGCTGGAACAACCCGTGGCACTGTTAACAATGCAGTTAAACTCGCTTATAACCCATCACAAACTCAAAGAGATCTTCTCTACACCAAGAGAGTAAACCCAGTCATCGCTTCTCCTGGTGGTGGTATCATTCTCTTCGGTGATAAGACCGCCCTGTCCTATACTTCCGCATTCGACAGAATTAACGTCCGTCGTTTGTTCCTCACAATTGAGACTGCAATCGAAAGAGCTGCCCGTGCTCAATTGTTTGAATTCAACGATGCGATCACCAGAGCAAACTTCGTTAACATCGTTGAACCTTTCCTCCGCGATGTTCAATCTAAGAGAGGTATCACAGACTTCCTGGTTGTCTGTGATGAGAGCAACAACTCTGCTGATGTGATCGACGCGAACGAATTTCGTGCCGACATTTTTGTAAAACCTGCAAGATCGATCAACTTCATCGGACTGACATTCGTTGCGAATCGCACTGGAATTAGTTTCGAAGAAGTAGTCGGCACCGTCTGATTATTAAATAGTACAACACATCATCAACCGTTTAACAGGAGTAAGTAAAAATGCCTCAGCAAATCCCAAATACAGGGAGTAATGCGAGAACCCTGGATACCTTTAAGTCGAAGTTGTTGGGCGGCGGCGTTCGCCCCAACTTCTTTGAAGTAGAACTTAAGTTCCCAGCTCTTGGAATTGATGACAACGATGTGAGTGACAGAACTCGCTTCCTGGTAAAGGGAGCTAATCTGCCCGCCTCTATTGTTGCCCCAATCTCCGTTCCTTTCCGTGGAAGAGAACTCAAGATCGCTGGTGAGAGAAGTTTCGATACTTGGACAATCACTGTTATCAACGATAGCAATTTTGTTCTCAGAGATGCTTTCGAAAAGTGGATGAACGTTATCAATAAAGTTTCTGATAACGCTGGAGAAGTAGATCCAACTATCTATCAACAGGAAGCTTACGTTCATCAACTTGGTCGTGCTCCAATCACCAATCAGGCTGGTGTTCCTGCAACTTCGGGAGGCAATATTCCTATTTTGAGATCATACCATTTCCATGGTGTTTTCCCAACCAATGTTTCTTCAATTGAACTGTCTTACGATAGTAACAACGTTATTGAAGAGTTCTCTGTTGAATTCCAAGTTCAGTGGTGGGAAGCCCTGGATAATAATGGCCAGGTTGTCGTTGGTTGATAAATAGACCATAAGACAACACTGACAAAATGGCTAAATTATTCGGTTTCTCCATAGAGGGGGCTGACGGAGATAATCTGCCTAAGTCTGCGGTTTCTCCTGTTCCGCAGAACGATGCAGATAAATCCGACTACTTTGTAAGTAGTGGCTTCTATGGACAATATGTTGATATTGAAGGTGTATTCAGGAATGAGTATGATCTCATCAAAAGATACAGAGAAATGTCTCTGCATCCAGAGTGTGACGAAGCGATTGAAGATATTGTAAACGAAGCAATTGTATCTGATCTCAGCGACAGCCCCGTTGAGATCGATCTTCAAAATTTAAACGTCGGGGATAATATCAAAAAGATTATCCGCGACGAATTTAAGTATATTAAAGATCTTCTGGACTTTGATTCTAAGGCTCATGAGATCTTCCGCAACTGGTATATTGATGGTAGACTTTATTATCACAAAGTAATTGATCTCAAGGATCCTCATGCAGGCATTCAAGAATTGAGATTCATTGATGCCATGAAGATCAAATATGTTCGTCAGGCTAAAAAGAATGATCCAAATTTGGCAAGACTGAATAATAACGAATCGAATTTACTTACTCCAACATTAGAGGAGTATTTTGAATATAATCCAAATACAAGTAACGGATCTTCATATCTTCCAACAGCAGGAAAAAATGGTGCGGTAAAAATTGCAAAAGATGCAATTACTTATTGTACTTCTGGTCTGGTAGATCGAAACAAACATCTCACATTGTCTTGGTTGCATAAGGGCATTAAAGCCTTGAACCAACTTAGAATGATTGAAGATAGTCTTGTTATCTACAGACTATCACGCGCACCAGAACGTAGAATTTTCTATATTGATGTAGGTAATCTACCAAAGGTAAAGGCAGAACAATATCTTCGTGATGTCATGAACCGTTATAGATCCAAATTGGTCTATGACGCAAACACAGGAGAAGTCCGTGATGATAAGAAGTTCATGAGTATGCTTGAGGACTTCTGGCTGCCAAGAAGAGAAGGTGGTCGTGGTACAGAAATCACAACTCTACCAGGAGGACAAAACCTTGGTGAGATTACTGATATTCAATACTTCCAGAAAAAACTCTACAAAGCTCTGGGTGTTCCAGAAACCCGTATCGGTGGGGAAGGTGGTTTTAACCTTGGTCGTTCTTCCGAAATTCTTAGAGACGAACTGAGATTTAACAAGTTTGTTGGTCGTCTTCGTAAGAGATTTTCTAACATGTTCCTTGACATGTTGAAGACCCAACTTCTCCTGAAGAACGTCGTTACTCCTGAAGATTGGACTTCAATGTCCGAACACATTCAGTTTGATTATATTTACGACAACCACTTTGCAGAACTCAAAGATAGTGAGTTGTTCCAAGAACGCATCAATAATGCTGCACAGGCTGAACAATACATCGGTAAGTATTTTTCACAAGATTATGTAAGACGTAAGATCCTTCGTCAAACTGATGAGGAGATTGTTGAACAGGATCAACTGATCGCTGCAGAAATCGAGGCTGGTTTATATCCAGATCCTCTCATGATGCAGTCAATGGAACTTGCAGGAGCTGCCGTAGATCTCCAAAATAAATCCCAACCATCAACTCAAGACCCTGGAATTGATGAAAAGGCTGTTGAAGCCCCTGAAGGTGGGGAAATATAAATAATTTGTAGTGTACTTACATTATCGTGGATTCTGAAAATTTAATTGATTTGGTGTTGCAAGATGCACCTGCTCATGAGATTAGTGATGCGATCAAGGATATTTTGTTTGCAAAATCAGCAGACAGACTTGAGGCTGGAAGACCTGTAGTTGCTGCAGATCTTTTTGGTGATGAAGAAGAATATTATGAAGATGAAGATTTAACCCAAGAGGAAGAGGATGGCTAATCAACAGATTAAACCATTAGGTAATGAAGCAAACTTAGCCGCTGGTATTGGTAACAGTACAACTGTTAACAGTGCCACTGTTGTTAGGGTTGTCAATGCCTCTGGTGGTTCGGTGATCGTGGGTCTCCAAACAGCTGGTTTTGTCGGTTTTTCAAGTTTTACTATGTTGCAAAACACAACCGAACTGGTTGTTAAGAGAGCTGATGATCTCATCCATGTAACTGGTGGAACAGTTCAAGTTACCAAAGTAGGTTTTACAAACTAAAACAATGAAACTTATCAGAGAAGAAATCGAACAGGTAGAGGTTATCGTTGAAGAACGCAACGGTAAGAAGAGCCTCTATATTGAGGGTGTATTCCTCCAAGGCGATATCAAAAATCGCAACGGAAGAATGTATCCTTGCAATACCCTTGAGAGAGAAGTAGGTCGTTACAACGAAACCTTCATCCAAAAGGGTCGTGCTCTTGGTGAACTGGGTCACCCCGATGGACCTACAGTAAACCTGGATCGTGTATCTCACAAGATCACTTCTCTGGTTCGTGAAGGTAACAATTTCATCGGTCGTGCAAAGATCCTAAATACACCGATGGGAAACATTGCAAAGTCCCTTCTTGATGAAGGTGTCAAACTTGGTGTTTCTTCTCGCGGTGTTGGTTCTGTCCGCATGAATAATGAGGGCGTGAACATCGTTGGTGAGGATTTCATGCTCGCCACAGCCGCAGACATTGTTGCGGATCCATCAGCCCCAGATGCCTTCGTAGATGGCATTATGGAAGGCAAAGAATGGGTCTGGGATGGTGGAATTCTCCGCGAAAAATATGCAGAGAAGACATACAAACAGATCAACACTCTTGTTAATAATAGACAGTTACAAGAGAACAAGTTGAGACTTTTCCAAGACTTCTTGGGAAATCTCTAATTTATAAATAACAATAGATTAACTACACTTATAAAGTCTTAATCGGAGAGTTCAAATGTCCCGTGGTAAAAATTTACAAGAAATGGAAGTAGGCACTGCTCAATCCAAGACTGCCGTTAACGCTAACGCAAAGGCTGGCATGCCGATGGATACATCGGTGGCTGGTTCCTATGAAGACCTCGGCGGCCCTACTCCCGACAACTACAGATCGGATAATGACTCCGCAAAACTGCGCGAGCCAAAAATCAAGACCGTAGCAGACGTTGTTAATCGTGGCGCAAAACCTGCCATGGCCCGTGAAGAGGTTGAAGAGGTTGAAGATGAAATCGTAACCGAAGAGGAAGAGACAACTGAAGAGGTTGTTGATGAAACCCCCGAGTACGATATCGAAGAAGATATGAATGCTCTCTTCTCTGGTGAAGAACTCACCGAAGAGTTCCAAGAGAAGGCTAAGACCATCTTTGAAGCCGCAATCAGTGCAAAGGTTGCACAAATTGCAGAAGAGATGGAAGCTAAGAACGAAGAGCGTATCGTAGAAGAAATCGAATCTGTCAAGGCTGCTCTGGTAGAGCGCGTTGACGGTTACCTGGAGTACGTCGCTGACGAATGGCTCCAAGAGAATGAACTGGCCGTCGAGCACGGTCTTAAGTCCGAAATGACTGAGAGTTTCCTCTCAGGCATGAAGGAACTTTTTGAAGCACATTATGTATCAATCCCTGAAGATAGATATGATGTAGTCGAGAGCATGGTAAACAAACTTGATGAAATGGAGACTAAACTCAACGAGCAGATCGAAAGAAATGTCTCCCTGAACAAGCGACTTGCTGAGTCGGTTGCCGATGGGATCGTATCTGAGGTTGCTGAGGGTCTTGCCCTGAGCCAAAAAGAGAAGCTCGCCCAACTCGCCGAGAGTGTTGAGTTTGAAAGTGAAACCTCATATCGTGAGAAACTGGAAACTCTGAAGGAGTCATACTTCGGCCAGAAGGTCCAGAAAGAAACTTCGGAGAAGGTGCTGAACGAAGAGGCTGCTACACCTGAGTATTCTGGTGTTATGAGCCAATACCTGAGCATCCTGAACCAAGTTGCTAAAAAGTGAATTTAAGATTATCAAACCCGTAAACACTTTAAATTAGGTAAACGCAAATGTTCCAATCAGAGCATCTGCAGGAAAAGTGGGCCCCTCTTCTGAATCATGAAGGCCTTGGTGATATCAAGGACGCCCATCGTAGAGCGGTAACCGCTTGCCTGCTGGAAAACCAAGAGCGCTTCCTGCGCGAAGAAAGAGAATTCCTGTACGAAACCCCAACCAACAGTGCTAACGCTGCTGGTGCTAGTGGTGGATTTGGTGGCACTTCTGCCGCTGGTGGTCCTACCGCTGGTTTCGACCCCGTTCTGATCTCCCTGATCAGACGTTCAATGCCTAACCTGATCGCCTATGATATCGCAGGCGTTCAACCAATGAACGGTCCTACTGGACTGATTTTCGCCATGCGTTCGATGTACGGTACTGACCGTAATCCTGCGACTGGCACCGAAGCCTTCTACAACGAGCCCGATTCTGGGTTCTCTGCTCAAGACGCAGGTCTTGACCTCACCGCTGGCTTCACCTCACGCAACGCCGGTTTCGGTACAACTGCCGCTCAGTCGGGTACTAACCCATCTGTTCTGGATTCAACCAACGCCAACCAGGCCCTCTACAACGTAGGTCAGGGTATGGTTACTGGTGATGCAGAAGCTCTGGATAGCGGTTCGAACGCTTTCCGCGAAATGGGTTTCTCCATCGAGAAGGTCACCGTTACCGCTAAGTCACGCGCCCTGAAGGCTGAGTACTCACTGGAACTGGCACAAGACCTTAAGGCTATCCACGGTCTGAATGCCGAAGCCGAACTGGCAAACATCCTCTCCACTGAGATCCTCGCCGAAATCAACAGAGAAGTCATCCGTACCATCTACAAGGTTGCTGAGTCTGGTGCTCAGGCTAACGTTGCTACCGCTGGTACTTTTGACCTGGACGTTGACTCCAATGGTCGTTGGTCGGTTGAGAAGTTCAAGGGTCTGCTGTTCCAAATCGAGCGCGACGCTAACGCAATCGCACAAAGAACTCGTAGAGGAAAGGGTAACGTTATCGTTACTTCCGCTGACGTTGCTTCTGCCCTGACCATGGCTGGTGTACTTGATTACACCCCTGCCCTGAACGCTAACCTGAACGTTGATGACACTGGCAACACCTTTGCCGGTACAATCAATGGTAAGTACCGCGTCTACATCGATCCTTATGCCGCCTCTGGTGGTGCCGAAGCCAACCACTACTATGTTGTTGGTTATAAGGGTTCTTCACCTTATGACGCCGGTATCTTCTACTGCCCATACGTTCCTCTCCAGATGGTTCGTGCCGTTGGTGAGAACAGCTTCCAGCCTAAGATCGGATTTAAGACCCGTTACGGTATGGTTGCTAACCCATTCGCTGAGGGTACAACTCAGGGTCTTGGCGCTCTCACTCAGAGCGCAAACCGTTACTACAGAAGAGTTAAGGTCACCAATTTGATGTGATCTTGGTCCTTCTGGACATCACCAAGACCCCTTCGGGGGTCTTTTTTTGTCTAAATATAATGTTATCTTGCACCTCCACCGATGGGCAAACCAAAGAACAAGAAAGGTAAGTCCGCTAATGCGAAACAGAATAGTGGTAACGCAACGGCAAAGAAAGCTAAGAATGGAGGCAAAAAGAAATAGTGGAATTTATCGCATTCATGATTGTCGGTTACTCGGAGATTAGTCCTGGTAGTTGCAAACTTGAGTACCTTCGTTATAATGAAATACACTCGCTAGTAATTCCGTGCCACGAGAATGGAACACTCCAAAAAGGGAGTGTTGGAATGCTCCCATCCATAACATACTCAAAGCCATAGATAACCATACACGCATTGGAATGCAGACTGGGGATCCATGGCATGAGGAACAGGCTGAAATATTAAGAAAATATGTGAAAGATTTGAAAGTTTGGATACACAAAGAAGAAGGATGGTGGGGTGAATAAATAATAGTCCTTCCGTGTGAAAAGTGCCTCTGTGCATTATAAGACCCTCCTATGGGGGGTCTTTTTTATATCTAAATACAAATAAAAGCCCATGGCTGGTAATCCCTGTTTAGAACAGGTATCAAACAGAAACTTTCTGTCACCTGTTGGATTTAAACTGAAGATCAATAAATGCCCTAAAGTGGACTTTCTGGCTGTAGGTGCGAATCTGCCAGGTTTAACTTTAGGAACTGCAATACAACCAACTTACCTGAAAGATATTGATCTTCCTGGGGATAAGTTGGTTTACGACGATTTTCGCGTCAACTTTATTGTTGATGAAGATCTTCAAAACTATAGTGAAATTTATAAATGGATGGTGGGTCTTGGTTATCCAGATAGCCAAAAACAATTTATTGAATTGCGACAAGATGATGTTTACTATCCTAGCATTGGAGATAGGGAGAATCCTCATGCAGAATTTTCTGATGGGACTTTACAAATCCTGAACAGTAACTTAAGACCTCAGGCATATGTTAAACTAGAAGGGCTCTTTCCAGTCGCATTGAGCTCTCTTGACTTTGATGCAACTCAAACTGATATCAGTTACTTTACTGCATCGGTAACCTTCAAGTACAAGATCTTCCAACTCCTTGATAAAAACCTTATTGAAGTATGAACCTTGAGACAATTCAGGAGATGTGGGAAAAAGATTCCCAGATCGATCCTGATGAATTGCACACCGCCTCTTTGGTGGTCCCTTCGTTACATTCTAAATACTATCAGTTATTCAATGATCTAAGACTTCTTCGGGCAAGAGCTAAGAAGAGGTATCAAAGTATTCTCCACGAACGTCATCTTTATTATTCAGGAAAGGCTGAACCAGAAGTTTATATCGACGATCCTTTCCCATACAAGGTAAGAGAAAAGGATGCATTACAGAGGTATCTGGATGCAGACGAAAAACTGACTGAAGCC
>Ga0129333_10003468_pt1 | contig 14776 bp, 15 predicted proteins | sample CPB6_08_DNA_FD_94474 | JGI IMG/M metagenome (GOLD analysis project Ga0129333, IMG submission 94474) | Freshwater to marine salinity gradient microbial communities from Chesapeake Bay, USA - CPBay_Sum_0.6_0.8_DNA | ecosystem: Environmental > Aquatic > Marine > Coastal | place: USA: Chesapeake...
CAAAGGGTTTCTCGCGGGGGTAAAAACGCGCGGAGACATCGCCCGTGCCGAGTCGGAGTACATCCAGGCGCGCCAACGTCGCGCCAATGAAATGCTGGAGTATGCGTCGGGCTGGACGGGCCTTGTGGTTGCTACCTCCCAGATCGATCCGATCTTTTTGGAGGGCATGCCGCCTGCGATCAAGCTTCCGGTTCGGATGGTGTCTTCCCCGTGAAGTGAGGGAGATTTCCACGCGCGACTTGGATCGGCGCCGCTGCATGCAACCCAGACTTGGCGCATCGCGAGTGTGAATGAACAGGAGATTCAAATGCGTCAGGTCCTTGTCGTCGTGGGGACGCGGTCCGAGATGGTGCGGCTTGCGCCGGTGATTCGGCGGCTGAGGGATGAGGGCGGCCGTGCAGTCGGAGTGCGTTGGATTCATGCCGACGATCATGTCGGGCAGATCTGGCAGACCGCCGCGGTTTTTGGCCTGTCTTCCGATGGAGAGGTTCCCTCAGGCCACAGTCCCTCAAATTTACTGGAGCACAGCTGGGCGTTTACCAACGCGATTTCCAAGGAGATGGAGTGCCGAATGCCTGACCTCCTTGTCGTCCAGGGCGAGTCGCTTCTCGCGATGTTGGCAGCCCAGCAGGCCTTTATGCGGCGTGTTCCTGTGATTTATTTGGTTGCGTCATCCCATAACGGACTGCGAGACTCAAAGGGGCCACAAAACTCGTATCGAAAGCTGCTCACTGCAATCTCTACATTTCAATGTGTTACCAACGAGGCGGACCTGATGCAGCTGAGAGCGCACGGTGTGCCAGCTTTTGAGATTGGCATCACGGGCGATACCGTGGTGGACGCGATCGATACGGTCACAAAGTATGGCGTGCTCAACGGCAGCAAGGCCGTGCGCGGCCCCGAGAATGGGCGAGCCGCCACACAAATTTTGGTCCCATTGGGGACTTCTGCCCGCTGGGTCGGCAGCCTCACCGATTTTGCGCTGGCGATCGCTGATCTCGCTCAGTCAGCGTCAAGGTATGAATTTACGATCGTACTTGAGTCTGATGCGGTTTGCCGCGACCTCATGAGTGCGATTCTCGGATCAACCCCAAACGTAACGCTGCGCGATCCGATGCAATATTCGGAATTTTTAAGGCTAATGCAGCAGCAGGATGTAGTGCTTGCCGATGGGCTTGATTACTACGATGAGGCTGTCGCCCTTCGTAAGCCAATGCTTTTGGCCCAGGATCGGGCTTCCGATCAGGATTTCGCCCCCCCAACCGGGCTGACATTGATCGGCTCGCGACGAGAGCAGATCGTCCAAGCTGTTCTTGACTCGCGACGGGCCAATGGGCAGGTGAAGCGCCAGCCGTCCAGCATTCATTCTTTGGGCGATGGGCATGCCGCCTCCCGAATTTTGCGCTTGATTATGAACTGGTCGCGTAATCAAATTCTGACTCCGCGCGCATTTGAACCATACCGCTCATGATGACTTACAGCCAAGCTTGTAGCTGCTTAGTCATTGCAGCAGCGTGATCTTTGCGTTTTGATAAAGGTTGTTACATGGATTGGCAGAGATATTCGGGTACAGATTACCGTTTAAGCGAACAGAGTTGGCCACCAGTGTCCCGCTGAGGGTGAACGACGAGCTCGAGCCACTGATCGTGACATCAGCAGCACTTAAATTCACCACCCCGGTGAGCCTGAGCCTTACTTTCGCTCCATTCAGATCCAGTGATCGGGAAGCGCCGGACTGGGGATGACTAATCACAATACCGCTTCCAGCTGCGCAGCCAGCCGGTGTGGGGGCAGAAAGCGTTATATCTCCCGAGAGCGATAAGTCCTGTGATCCGGGAATATACAGCGATACGCCCCCAGTACCACTTATGACTGTTCTATTGTTGGTATCAAGGCCGCCATTAAACACATAATTTCCTGAGGCAAACGTCGTGGCACCATTCAACTTGACAAGTGAGCTGTAAATTCCTGGCTGGCAGATTCCTGATGTACAGCTTGAGCCAGAACGGACGACCAATGGCTGTCCATCCATATTTTTTGTGGGAATGGCGGCTGATGGAAGGCTTGGCAGAGGGGACGCCAGTCCAATGGGCGCAGGGGAGCAATTGCCGCATTGATCGGGGCTATTGCTGTTGTAGACCGAGATACTTCCGATGCTCCCCGAAGCGACTTGGATCCCGGAATTATTTGTTGAGCTGAGCGCCCCCCCGATATCTGCCGAACAGTTAGTCAGTGTCATGATGTTTCCACCGTTGGCATTAAAACTGCTCAGCGTGGTGACGCAGGACGGCGCCCGGGCATTGCGGCCTGCAATCGCGACTGCCTGTGCTGCTGCGGTAGGGCTGCCCAGTAGCCCCATAAAAAATGACTTCCATTCGGCGCTGGCGGTTGCCTGGGCGCAGTCCTGCTGGGCGGTCGAATTTGGACAGGCCACCGGATGAATGACTGTGACCTGCGCCCCGGCGGGGTTGGTCTCGGGAAATGGATTCACGCCCCCGCTGCCACAGCGGCTTGGATTGATCGCACAAGCTAAGGCCTGAGCATCAGCGACCGCTTGCAGGCGTGTTTTTTGTACATGGGTATATCCGACATCTACTGCAAGGCCTAAAAAACCGAAGAGTGCAAGCAAGAGAAAAGCGACGATTACCGCTACCGCGCCCTGTGGCTTTGGAATTCTTTTATTCATGAATCATGACCGATGTCTGGCTATAGGTTGAAAGGGCCTTTTCGCCGAAAAACCAGCCAACCCCTTTATAGGAATACGTCACCGTAACCGCCTGCGGCGCTCCGGTTCCAAAACCGCTTTCGGCAACAAAACTAACCTGTGGCGACCGCACACCATTAAAGGAAATCAGTCGGTTATGGGCATAGCTGTAGGCCACCTGGCAGGGATCTGCGGGAGCGGATGAAAAACTGTGCGTGCAGCCCGAGCCCGTGGTAGCGGTAGCACGCACCGCAGCCCATCGCGCCCCCTCTCGAGCTGCGTTGGTAATTACGGATTGGTCGTACATCAGTGCGCCGAAATTCACCGCGCCAAACACGAGCAACAGCAGCAGCGGCAGAATCAGCGCGAACTCAATGATTGCTGCACCCGCTGGTCTGTGATGACACAAAGATCGACGCTGACCGCGAAAAACTGCAAGTACGCAAATAATGCAATGCGCCCGCATCACTGCTTTCCTTCGAGGGTCTGTCCGAGCTGTTGCTGGATTGTGATTCCTGCAGGGCCAAGTAGGACCAGCAAGAGTGCCGGGAAGATGCAGAATATCAATGGAAACAAAAGTTTTGTCGATAGTGTTGCGGCGCGCTGCTCGGCGTTGAGCCGTCGGGTTAGTCGCAGCTGATCGGAGTGAATTTTCACTGCCTCGGCAATACCGGTACCGAACTTCTCAGACTGAATGATCATCGTCGCCCACGCGCGGATCTCCGCAAGCCCAGTCCGCTGAGCAAGATTCTGTAAGGCGGCGGTGCGGCCCGCTCCAGCGCGCAACTCAAGGCTCAGCACATGGAATTCATCGAAGAGTGCCGGCGATACTTGTCGGAATTCCTGCCCCACACGCTGAATGGCCGCGTCGAGTCCAAGGCCTGCCTCAAGACAAATCCGAATGAGATCCAAGGCATCCGGAAAGTGCTCTACAAGTTGACGTTGACGCCGGCGAATCAATAGCTCAAGCCCCACCACCGGAATCAGTATGCCGATCACCGCCCCCAGGAATGCAGAGAGCACAATACGCGTAGGTTCAACGAGGGCGATCCCGCTAAGCGAAAAAATCAATCCACCTGCTAGACCGAGTAAAGTACAGATCAGTGTTACACCGAGTAGCAGTGATGTTGCTGTGTATGTTCGATAGCCAGCTTGCGCAAGCTTCCGTTGTAGTTTCGAATCTTGCCAACCTTCCTCTTTGAATGCAGAAGGTAAATGACTGCCGAATTTCTGACGAAACTGATCGCCCATCGTGGCCAGCTGTGATGTCGCTTGATTTTTTAGCTGTATGCCAACCTCTTGAATTTGAGTTGTAGCAACTGCGTTGGCACCAGAATATCTGGTCAAAGCGAGCATCGCCGTCATCGCGACGCCGGTCACCACTGCAATAAAAAGCAAGGCAAGCGTAAGCACCAAGAGAGGATCCATGCTCATTCTCAAATCCTAAAGTGAATGATTTTTCTCATCCAGACAATCCCAATGATCATTAGAAAGACTGTGATTTGGACTAAAAAATAGCCCGCCGGATCGGTCCATAAAACAGCGACAAACTCTGGATTCACAGCGTACATCACCAGCGCGGTGCCAAATGGCAGCAATGTTAGAATCCAAGCAGAGAGACGGCCTTCGGCCGATAGCACTTGGCCGAGCTTGCGCAAGCGCTGACGATCCCGAATAAGATTCGATAAGCCAAGTAGCAATGATGTCAGGCTTCCTCCTGTCTGCAGGTGAATCAACACCGCAATTACGAAGTAGCGGACATCTTCACTGGCGTTACGAATGGAGAGCGATTGCAGCCCATCTTTCACTGAGCTTCCAAAGTTAATTTCTTCGAAAACACGGCGAAACTCCGAACCAATCGGCTCCGCAGCCTCTTTGCTAACGACGGACAATGCACCCGAGAACGAATTTCCTGCCTGCATTGCGCGTGCGACAGAGTCGAGAAAGTCTGGAAGCTGCTGATCCAGCAGGTCATTGCGCTTTCTTTTTCTGCGAATCGCAAACATTACGGGTAGCGCTACAGCACCAAAGCCCCCGGCTGCCGAAAGCCAGGCTGAAAAGTCAAATAAGAGAAGTACTCCAGTTGTGAGAATTCCACTCAGAAGCATAAGCAATAGAAATTGATCAGCTCTTTGGGTAATTCCTGCCTGAGTTAACAGAAACTGAAGTTGTCTTGCTATCGGTAGCTGCTGAAGCCAGGCGTCGATGGTTGGCCGCTCACTGAGTCTTAGGTCTTTTAAGAGCTGTGGGTGTCGTGACGCTTTCTCCGGAGTTGGATAGCGCTCTGATGGATTGGCCAGTCGCATCGCAGAACGGTAGCCCCACCAGACCTGAGCCGCGGCAATCACTGCTACAGATGCCGACGCAAAAAGAATTACAAGCGAAGCAATTGGCATTAGAGCGCTTTCTAAAATTAGGCAGCGAGGCGGTGCGGATCGAAGAATGTCTCCGGCAGGTAGAACCCCCGGATTGCGAGCCGCTCAGAAAACTTTGGGCGTATTCCGGTGGCCATGAAACCGCCGATGGGTCGCCGATCAGCTGTTACCCCTGACTGATGGAATTGAAAAATCTCCTGCATTTCAATCACATCACCCTCCATACCGGTGATCTCCTGGATGCTGGTAATTTTTCTTGATCCATCAATCAATCGACTGACTTGGATGACGGCGGTCAGGGCTGAAACAATCTGCTGCCGGATGGCACGTAAGCCAATTGAGACCCCCGCCAAACCCACCATGTTCTCCAGGCGAGTCATGGCATCGCGCGGCGAGTTCGCGTGAATGGTGGTCATTGATCCCTCATGGCCTGTATTCATCGCCTGCAACATATCCAGAACTTCGCCGCCACGGACCTCTCCGATGACAATCCGATCGGGTCGCATGCGTAGGCTATTTTTCACGAGTAGCCGTTGCGTAATCTCACCGCGACCCTCGACATTAGGCGGCCGGGTCTCAAGCCTTACCACGTGGGGCTGCTGTAGACGGAGCTCGGCTGCATCCTCAATCGTGATGACACGCTCAGTATCTGCGACAAATCCAGACATCACATTGAGCAGCGTTGTTTTGCCGCTGCCAGTACCACCAGAAATGAGGACATTCATTTTGCAGGCGACCAACCCCTCAAGCACGGTTGCCATATCGGGCGTCAGGGTGCCGAGGCGCACCAGGTCATCTACTTTGAGTGGCTTAGTGCTGAACCGACGGATCGAAAGCATCGGCCCATCCAGGGCTAGAGGGGGGATGATTGCATTGACGCGAGATCCATCTGGAAGTCGGGCATCCACCATGGGGCTTGATTCATCGATGCGTCGGCCGATACGCGACACAATTTTTTCAATGATGCGATACACATGATCATGGCCAGAAAATCGAACTGCCGTATGCTCGAGTCTACCGAATCGCTCAACATAGACAGCAGCGCTCCCGTTCACCAGAATATCGGAGACCGTAGGATCCGCGATCAGTGGCTCAATCGGCCCAAGTCCCATGACCTCATTCTGAATCGCTTGTACCAAAGCGGCGAGATCATCGGCATTCAGAGAGATCTGTTCATCCGCAACAATCATCTTGACCAGATCGCCGAGCTCGGCGCGTAATTCTTCGACGGCAAGTCGCTCCATTACCGTCAAATCAAGGCGCTTGAGCAGCTGTCCATGCACATGGCTTTTCAGGTCGGTCAGGTCGGTGTGGCTATTCATCATGATCATCGACCGACTGATCCCATCGACCCGCTAGCCGCTGGTAGTGCTGACCCGGTGGTGGAGGGGGCGACTCCGGTACCGACTCCAATTGTCAGCACATTGCCCAGGCTTTGGGGAAATTCATAGCTTCTGTTGTAGCGATCAATAACCGCTTTCGAGGGGGTACCCTCAAGCCCAGTGCTTAGACCATTCATCCCAAGACCACCAGGCCGAATGGATTGCTCTCTCACAGCGACCTTGACCGACTCCCCAAAAGAGCGCTCAGCAGCGTAGTCATAAGCGCATCCTGTCAAGCAGGGTAGGCAAACCAAAGCAATCATCAGGGCTTTTGCTGGGGAATTTTGAATCATGGCCGATCTCCTTTGATAGTTTCGGTAGTGATGACGGCGTCCACCAAAGGCGCCACGACAGCTTCCACTGTTGATGCCTCATTTGCGGTGCGGGGACTCATGGCGGGGGCCGGGGGTATTGCGCCTTCTAACTGGCCGTTGAGCAGAAACTCAGAACGGCTGGGCGGAACGAATCGATCCGTCGGTAGCGCAGATGCTTTTGCCAGAGGCTGTACTAATCTTGGCGTTACTAAAAACATCAACTCACTACGGTCGCTGATGAATTCACTGCTGCGAAATAATGCCCCAATTATTGGAATCTCACCTAAGAATGGAAAGCCAGAGATGGTTTCTGTAACATTGTTTTTGATCAGACCGCCAATCGCGAAACTCTGGCCGTCCATCAGTTGTACAGTTGTAGAGGCGCGGCGCGTCGAAATGGTGGGCAATACCGTTGTATTGTTCCCAGAACTCACCCGAGTGCCTTCGATCGCTAGTTCCGAGACCTCTGGCGTGACCCGAAGGTTGATTTTCCCTCCCTCCAACACTGTAGGTAGAAAACGCAGTCCAACCCCGTATTCCCTCTCTTCCAAGGTAATGGTGGTGCCACCCCCACTGGTCTGCGGCACCGGAATGAATATCTTTCCACCCGCCAGAAATGCACCCTCCTGGCCGCTGATTGCGATGATGTTGGGCTCGGCAAGTATCTTGACCAATCCATTTTTGATTTCAGCCTCGAGCTTGATTGAGTCGTTACCTCGGGAGGCGCTTACACCGCCACCGGCGCCTGCAGGCGCACTTAGAATTCCACCCGTCAAAAGAGTGCCCAAGATTGCATAGGAAAAGCTGCCATTGCCGCCACTAAATCCCCAGGCAGCACCAATCTTGTCGGTGAGTTTTTTTGAGACTTCTGCCACCTTAACTTCGAGCAGCACCTGAGGCACCTCACCAATGCCAAGAAGGTTGATGATGCGTTTGCCGGTGAATTGTTCAGCAATCATGACTGCGCGCTGAACCTTTACTGCATCGGCCACCTGGCCGAGAAGCACCAGCGTGTCGCCTGCGGAACTCACGCGAATCTTGTCTTCGGTAGGCATGAGTTCACGCAACTTGGCAATGAGCCCAGTCGTATCGGCACTTATAACTATATCCATCACAATGAGCTCACCGCTTTTTTTCCAGAGAAATATATTTGTGCTACCCGATCGCTTGCCAACCGCATAGAGTTCGCCTGAACGAATGAGAGTGATATCTGCGATCTCAGGATTCGCAATGGAAACCCGGGCCAGCCCCCCATCAATCGGCAGCACAACCGATTTGCCGATGCTCAGGGCAATTGGGGCCTCGACCCGCTGAATGGCAATCGCCTCTTGCAGGCTATGGAGTGCACTCGGCGTCTTCGCTGCAATCCTTCTGCTTTCGGCCGCCGCAGGCTGTGTCACATTTTGGGCGAGGCCTGGACCTGATAAAAGACTCAACAGTGTGGCCGCAGTGATACAGAAAAAATTATTTTTAATGGTCTGCATTTCCATCCCTGTACTTAACTCTGGTTAACCAAAGAGCGCTGAACGCCCCGAATAATTTCAATACGCCCTGCGGACGTCTCCGGCCGGGGTGATGGAATCCGCTGGCCTGGCCCGCTTACCGGCGACCGAAGGATGTCTGCGATGAGTGCGCCGCGTGATAAGACTGGCTCTTTGTCGGTTTGATTTCGCAGCGCCATGGAAAGTGAGCCTACGCTGCGTGCGAGATCGAGTCGCTCTGCCTGCTCGGGGGTCACTTCAAGCGTGACTGCGCTCACCACCTTTGGCTTGCTTTCATCTCTAACGGTATGTTCCTGGGCAACTGCCAGGACCGGAATCCGTTCTAGAACAATCCTTGAGATGGGGGGCTCACCATTGTGATTCAGCGTGACGAGAATATCGACATAGCTTCCCGGTAGGGCAAATCCTGCGACGCCGATGACTTCATTGACTTTGACAGTCATTGCCCGTCGGCCAGGGGAGATAATGGCACTTAAGCCCGGCCGTACCCCGCTGGCGGCGAGTCGTTGCTCAAGAATAGGTTCGCCTGCTGTAATGGCTTGCGATGTCACGCGGCCGTCGAGCGCCTCAACTGATATTGCCGAGCCCTTCACCAATGAGGTGAGTGGCCAAGATACCATCCTTAGATTGTCACGGCCGAGTCTCTCGCCGGCATCAATATCTCGACTGGCCACCGCAACTGGAGAAACGCTCTCAAGTATTTTGTGATTCGTCCAACGGATTGCCAGGACGACAGCAATTACTCCCATGAAGAGCGCTGCTGCAAGCACGGCAAGCGCACGACGATTACTCAACATGATTTTCCTCGACTGATAATTCTTAAAAAAACCTAAGAAAGGGCTGATAAGTAAGCGGAAACCCCACCCAGGACCGCGACCGCATACGGCATGCCTGAACTACTGCCTTTGAGCCGTTGGCGCAAGAGATAAAACATCGATAGAGCACCTCCGGCCACGAAAATACAGAGCAAGGCGAAAAGAAAGTGATGCGGCCCAAGAAATCCGCCCACCATCGAAATCAGCTTGACATCGCCAGCGCCCATGATTCCGCTGACATAGACTGGAAGCAAAACAACCAAAGCCGCGAGACCCCCGATGACTGCGCCACTTATTCCAGGCCATCCTGAGCGTGTTGCGAGCGCTAAGGCTGTAGTAGCTCCCACGATAATCAGCGTGTTAGGAACCCTGCGCTGGGCGATATCAAAGCCTGCAGCAAGCAGTAGCAGTGCGAGCAGAGATAATGTCGCAGCCGGCGCAAGGTGAAATGGCGAAAGCTCGAGAAGCATTTCAAAGGCCATCGGACGTTTCTCGAAGCGGTTCTGATTTATTACTTTTGCGTCGGAACCATAATCTCACCAATATTGGTAAATAACGTGCCCAGTTTTCCTCCTAGGGCAGTTGCGCCTACAATAATTGCGAGACCAACCAGTGCTGCGATCAGTCCGTACTCAATCGCCGTTACGCCACTTTCATCTCTCCAAAACTTTTTCGATGCTTGCGCTAGCTTCTTCATTTCAAACTCCTAATGGTTATTAAAAAACCCACAAAAACGATTTGTGAGTCGCTGAAACACGATGACGTGTTCAGCGAGGATTGTGATTTAGTGCAATGAGGAAAGTGCTCTTAAACTGTGCGAACGGATTTATTTACAGTTGTCATTTAGACATCAACTTTTGATGTCGATTCATCAGCAAGTGTTGAGTCATCCGGCCGAGTGCCGTGAGCGTGCGAATATCTGAATGCAGAATCGGATTACCCTCACAGCAAGGAAAAGCATTGAGATCAGCGTGTTGGCGCTTTGCGAAGCCTCTTTCCATCGGTTTTTTTGTTGAGTGAATAACACCAGGCCAACAGCCAGATGAATTGCAAAACACACCAAGATAAAGACAGCCAGCGGCCGTGGGCCAAGGGCGGCATCTCCGCCCAGGGCCGCGCAAGCCGCCCAGAATATTCCGGTAAAAATGAGGCTCGCCAGTCCGCAGCCGAGCGTGACCAGATAAAAGGCTAACAAGGCTGGCAATCGACTAGCGTCGCGCCACGAGCATTCCAAGTAGAACGCCAATCCCGGTAGAGACGGCAACGGCTATCCAGGGCTTCTGGTGAACATATTGATCAGTTGATGCTGCAAAACGCTTTCCACGCATCACGGCGGATTGTTGAAAAGTGGTTAAGCTCGCAATTGCCTGCTGTAGTAAGGATGCGCCCTGCGCCTGCAGTTCTGCTGCCCGATCCCCGCCAGCGTTTGAGGCATCTTGAAACAGCCGCTGCGCATCGGTCATGAGCGTCTGAATATCTTTTTTCAGCAATTCCATATTGTTAGTTGTCATTTTGTTTGCCCTTTAAGGAAGAATTTTGATTCGTCAATCTATCGGATCAACTTCTTAGGGCTGCACTATTTAAGTGGAAGTCATTGCGACAATTCGACCCCGAGGGCTAACCGATGATGAGGCAGAAAATCGGCGGATATTGTTTGGGCCAAATCAGCTTCAATTTTCTAAAAAGTTGACACTTTTCAAGATTGCACTTGGAGTCTTTAAGGAGCCGGTGTTTCAGTTGCTCTGTGCCGCAGGTCTGGTTTACTTCCTGCTGGGCGATATTCTTGATGCAGCGGTCTTGTCAATTTTTGTTCTATTGAGCGCAGGCATCTCGATCCTTCAGCAGCAGCGCGCTGACCGCGTTCTGGATCGTCTGAGGGCGCTTGCTGCTCCGCGGGCCCTTGTTGTTCGTACAGCAGTTCAGCGCCGTATTGCCGCCACACAGGTGGTCCCAGGCGATCTTGTTGTACTGGCTGAAGGGGATCGAATTCCCGCTGACATCCGGCTGCTCTCGTGCCAAGAACTCTATATCGATGAGTCTCTGCTGACAGGTGAGTCGATGCCAGTGGAGAAAACACCACAGCGGATAGGTGAGGCTGGCTTGGCGCGGCTTGGATGCCTCGTGGTGCGTGGCCAGGGATTGGGCCGGGTGATCGCGATAGGGCTTCATACCGAGTTCGGAAAAATCGGTCAGGCGGCGGTGAGACTAACGGAGCCGCCGGGTCGGCTTGAGCTTGATATCGGCCGACTGGCCCGAATTTTTACGGCCTGTGCGGCGGCCGTAAGCCTCATGGTGTTCGCGGCCAATTACCGTGTCGCAGGCGATGGCGTGGCGGCAATGCTGGCGGGCATTACTGCCGCCATGGGCTTAATTCCAGAAGAATTTGCAGTGGTATTGGTGACATTTATGGCGATGGGTGCTTGGCGGATCTCCCAGCATCATGTGCTTACCCGCCGAAGGACCGCAATCGAACGGCTTGGATCGGCGACGGTGCTGTGTGCCGACAAGACCGGCACACTGACCCTGAATCAGATGCAGGTTGCCTTGCTATCAACTGATGGCCGGACAGTCGAACGTATCCATGGAAATCCACCGCAGCGGGCTCGGCAACTCCTGGCGGACGCCGCCGGTGCTTGCGCTGAGCACTCTGCCGACCCAACAGATCGCGCGATTTTGGATTGCTATTACGACACACTGAAAGGCACTCAAGAAATTCAAGCGGATTTGAGTATGAGAACCTATGGCCTAACGGCAGAATTCACCGCAATGACCCATGTGAGCCTGCAGTCGTCGGGGCGGCTACGCGTGGTGATGAAAGGGGCTCCAGAGGCTGTTTTATCATGCTGTCAGCTTTCAGCGGCACAGTACTCAGAGATTTATACAACGATCGCCGAAATGGCCGGCCAGGGCAGCCGAGTCCTTGGGGTGGCGACTGCTGAATTGGATAACCACACGCTTTTGCCTGCCAAGCAGCAACAATTTCGTCTCACTTTTTCTGGGCTGATTGGCCTGGCGGATCCTCTCCGTCCGCTTGTTCCCGAGGCAATCGGCCGCTGCAAAACCGCTGGGATACGCGTTGTCATGATTACTGGTGATCATCCGGTTACGGCACGCGCTATCAGCGAGGAAGCGGGCCTGGTCGATCGACGTCCGACGGACCCCCAAACCCAGATCATTACGGGCGATGTGCTGGAGCAGATGTCGGAGTCCGAGCTTGCACAGCGGATCGACAACTGCTGCATTTACGCAAGAATTAAGCCGAACCAAAAGCTGCGAATTGTGCAGGCCTACCAGAGGGCTGGCCACGTTGTAGCCATGACGGGCGATGGGGTCAATGATAGTCCCGCGCTCAAGGCAGCCGATATTGGGATTGCGATGGGATGCCGAGGGACTGATGTTGCCCGTGAGGCTGCGGCTTTAGTGCTACTTGATGATGACTTTAGTTCAATTGTACGTGCGATTGAGCGGGGCCGACAGATTTACCAAAATCTGCGCAAAGCGATTGGATTTATCGTGACAATTCACATTCCAATCGCTGGATTGGCAGCCCTGCCGGGGTTTTTTGGGTTGGCACCGATACTGCTTCCAGTACATATTGCCTTCATGGAAATGATTATTGATCCAGCGGGATCATTTGTTTATGAATCGCAGCGTAGTGCTGATGACCTGATGCGCCAGCCACCGCGAGATCCCCGAGCAGCGATTCTTTCGTATGAATTGTTGATCAAGAGTGGTGTTCAGGGCTTGGCGGTTCTATTGGTTTTGGCCCTAGCAGCCGCCTGGGCGCTGAGTCTGCCAATCCACCAAACGGAGATGCGCAGCCTCGTATTTGTGAGCCTTGTTGCTTCGGGTTTGGCAATTGTGACGGCGAATCTGCTTGGTGATCAGCCCGCCTGGGATTTGGTAAAAACCCCAAATATTGCGCTTCTGGTCATCAGTGCCACGGCGGTCGGATTGCTATTAATCATCATTTGGATTCCCGGCCTGCGGGCCGCTTTTCATTTCGCTGCGGTTGCGCCATCGTGGTTTCTGGCTGCTTTGACTGTGGGATGGTTGAATTACGCAATTCTCAGATCAATTCAAAAGTTTTTTAAATCGGGAAGAGCTTCTATGCCCTGATTCCACAGGCTGATGATTTCCCATCAGAGGCAGGCTTTTACGTCGTGAGGAAATTGCCTTACTGGACCTTCGTGAGGAAGTGTCGCTCAGGCACGGTGGATCGCATCATTTCCGCGTGATTTGATGTTTTAGCCATCCGGAGGCGCTCACCAAAATAATTCCCGTGATGACAAAGGCCGCGCCAATGATGAAACTGATTTCCAGTTGTTCGTCCAGCAGTCCTACTCCGAGCGCTACCCCAAAAATTGGCGTGAGAAAGGAAAACACTCCGAGCTGTGATGCACGGTAGTGTTTGAGTAGCCAAAACCACGCGAGATAGCTTGCAAAGCAGACAACAAGCGATTGAAAAATCAGACTGCCCCATGCAAGCGCAGTGAATTGAATGGCGGTTTGTTCGAGTAAAAATGCTGCAGCAGTCAGCAGAAAAAAAGCCCCGGCGAGCTGATACAGCAGCGTTTGTGCCGCCGAAACCTGTGCGAGCCTTGAGCAGCGCACAGCTACCGTGGTGGCAGCCCATGCGATTCCAGCACCAATCGAAAGAAGATCTCCGTAAAGTAAGTCGGCTGCGTTGATATTTTGCTGTATGTGATTTGGCCGCAAAAGAAACGCGATTGCTACCCCAGTGAATGCGAGTCCGATCCCAAACCATTGGGCTCGACTAAGCCGCTCACTGGGCATCAGCAGATGCAGCCCGAGGGCAGCAAAAATTGGTGCGGTGTACAACAGAACCGTCATATGGGAGGCTGATGTATAGCGCAGACCCTCGCCGATCAGAAAAAATTCAAGGGCAAACAATCCCGCTACGAGAAGGCCAGGCCGCCACGTGCCATCTTGGAGGGAGAGGCCCTCGCGCCGAATGAACATGAGCAACACCACAAGGATAGCTGCGATACCAGAGCGAAGCGCAATCTGCATTAGCGGTGAGATGTCCGCCGCCGCCATCTTAAGGTTGACTTGGGCCAGCCCCCAGATCAGGCACAGCACCACCATCAGTCCGCTTGCGCCCGCGTCTAGTGGTTTCCGAGGACTTGTCATCGCCTTAAATCACACCTGGCCCGTGGAGCGGGGATCGAATCTTTTCAATAGACTCACTTGAGGATTTCATATTTTGCTTTTTTAATTTTTCGGAGAACAACATGGCCGATTCAAGCCCCCAGTTTATCGATACCGCAATGAAATCAGCGGTTCAGAGCACGATGGAAGTGTCTGCCGCATCAATGAAGAGTATCGAAAAAATGGCACATCTGCATTTAAAGATTGCTCGTGATGTAGCCCAACATGGTACGGAGAGTGCCAAAGCCCTTACCATGTCAAAAAATCCGCAGGATCTGGCAAAGGTTCAGGCTGCCTGGTTAAATTTTTCGCTAGAGAGCATGACTGCCTTGGGCAGTGCGCTTTGCGGCATAGGAATTGAAACCGCCAAGGCATGGTCCAAGGTGAGCGAAGCACAGATGAGCGATTTGGGCGAGCGCGTGCATAACGCCATAGAGCAGTTCTCAAAATATGCGCCGGCCGGATCCGAGAGTGGTGTGGCGCTGGCTCGGTCAGCATGGAATGTTGCAGGA